>Ga0247809_1000056_pt1 | contig 79340 bp, 65 predicted proteins | sample UWRJL104311B1_FD_180951 | JGI IMG/M metagenome (GOLD analysis project Ga0247809, IMG submission 180951) | Plant litter microbial communities from Arlington Agricultural Research Station in Wisconsin, United States - UWRJ-L104-311B-1 | ecosystem: Environmental > Terrestrial > Plant litter >... | reverse complement strand
AAGTTCGCGCGTCCGTCGTATGGACCGCCCTGACCTAACCCATTCGCGGCTGACGACACTGAGCTAGCGCGACGAGTGCGGCGGAGGTCCGAAGGCGCGATCGATTACCCCGTCTATCTTGTCGATCCCGTGTGGTAGGACCCTTGCGACGATTGGGAAACGGCGATGCGGACGATCATCATGGCGACGATGTTGCTAGCGCTGGGATCGGGTACCACGTCGGTAGCGGCCGTCAGGGTGACCAACGCCGTGGCGCGAACTTCGTTGACGCACGGCCGGGTCGAGGGTCCGTTCGAGCTTCACTCCCGGGTCTATCCGGGCACGGTCAGGCGCTATTGGGTGTATGTGCCAGCAGGCTACGACGCGTCGAGGCCACCCAATCTGCTGCTGTTCCAGGATGGCCAGCGCGCGGTCAACCCGAAAGGGTCGCTGAGGCTTCCCGCGGTTCTCGATACGCTGATCGAGCAGAAGGCCATTCCGCAGACGCTGGGCGTGTTCGTCACGCCGGGGAATGTCTCCGTCCGGTATCCCGATACTCTCGGCATGCAGAACCCGGACCATCGGCCGGAGGAGTATGACGCGGTTTCCGACGCTTATGCCCGGATGACGTTGGACGAGTTGCTGCCCGCCGTGGCGCGGCGATGGCGGTTTTCGGCGGATCCGAAGCGACGCGCGATCGGCGGCACGTCGAGTGGTGCGATCGCAGCATGGACCGTCGCATGGCGCCATCCGGAGGCGTTCGGCAACGTCATAAGCTTCATCGGCAGCTATACCTCGATCGGCCTGAAACTCGGTCCCGACGGAACGCCATTGGCTTATGGCGGGGATACCTATCCCGGCCTGATCCGGAAAAGCGCGATCCGCCCCTTGCGCATCTTTCTTCAGGACGGACGCAACGACCTGGATAACGAGCATGGTAACTGGTTTCTCGCGAACCAGCAGATGCTGAAAGCGCTCGAATGGGCCAATGCGCATGCCGACGCGGAAAAGCACGCGGGGCCGCGGTACGACATCAACCATGCCTGGACCGAGGGTACGCATTCGGATGCCGATGGCGGATCGATCCTGCCTGACGTGCTGCGCTGGATCTGGCGGGATCAGCAACCCGGCCGGTGACCCGCGGATCTGGTTGGGGCCGTACTTCACCGCACCACTCGCGTCTCGCTTTCGACATTGACGCAGTGCAGCATCGCACCTACCAGCCCGCGCTCACAAGATGCTTGCCTACAAGGCGCAGTTTAGCTCAGCGCTGGAGGCGCCGCGTGACCATGAACATGACCTTTGCCGATCTCTCCCTGGCGCCGTTTTTGCTGCAGGCGCTAGCGGAGGAAGGCTATGCCCATCCTACCCCGATCCAGGCGCAGTCGATCCCGATGTTGCTGCAGGGGCGCGATATGCTCGGCATGGCGCAGACGGGCACGGGCAAGACCGCCGCCTTCGCGCTGCCGCTGCTCCACCGCCTCGCTGCCGACCCCCGCCCTGCACCCAAGGGCGGCGCGCGCATCCTGGTACTCGCGCCGACGCGTGAACTCGTGTCGCAGATCGCCGCCGGGTTCGAGAGCTTCGGTCGTCATCTGAAGCCGAGCGTGATGACGATCTTCGGCGGCGTCAGCCAGTTCCATCAGGTCAAGGCGCTCGAAGGCGGGGTCGACATCATCGTCGCCGCACCGGGGCGCTTGCTCGATCTGGTCGATCAGGGGCTCTGCGACCTGTCGCAGCTCGAGGCGCTGGTGCTCGACGAAGCCGACCAGATGCTCGACATGGGCTTTGCCAAGCCGATCGAGCGGCTCGTCGCGACGCTGCCGACGGATCGCCACACGTTGCTGTTCTCTGCGACCATGCCGAAGTCGATCGCGGCGCTGGCCGAGAGCCTGCTGCGCGATCCGGCGAAGGTCGAGATCGCCCCGCCTTCGACCACCGTCGACCGGATCGACCAGTCGGTGATGTTCCTCGATGCGACCGACAAGAAAGCGGCGCTGCTGGCACTGCTCAAGACCCCCGACATGGGCCAGGCGGTCGTCTTCACGTTGCAGAAAAACATCGCCAACGACGTCTGCGCGTTCATCGGCGAGGCCGGCATCACCGCTGAGGCGCTCCATGGCAACAAGTCGCAGGGCCAGCGCGAGCGTGCGCTCGACGCCTTCCGCGCCGGCACCGTCCAGGTGCTCGTCGCGACCGATATTGCCGCGCGCGGGATCGACGTCGACACCGTGACGCACGTGTTCAACCACGACCTGCCCAGCCTCCCGGAAAGCTATGTCCACCGGATCGGCCGCACCGGTCGCGCCGGTCGCAGCGGGTTCGCGATCACGCTGTGCGATGCCGAACAGCGTGCCTGGCTGCACGACGTCGAACGAGAGATCGGTCGCACCTTGACCGTTCAGGACGATCACGAATGGCATTGCGAAGTGGCACGCCATTCGACCAAGCGCGCCCCCGTGCTGGGTGGCGGCCCGGTCAAGCAGGCCAAGCCGGCGAAGGCACCGCGCGAGCGGAAGGTCTGGACCGAGGAAGAAAAGCTGGCCGCACGGATGGCCGCAAAGGCCGCCTGATAGCGGTGCATCGTTCGACGAGGGTGCGATGCCCCTCGTCGAATGATACAACGGTCGCGGCGAGACAGGGGTCACGCATTCGCGACCTGTCTGACGCGGCATCCTAGCGTGTCCAACCCCGCCATGACTTGAGAGTCTGATGCGGGCGTCCGATGCCCATCGGGCAGTTTTCGCCGCACTGCGGAAGATAAACTGAGCGCCGCAAGCACCCACTCTGGCGGCCCTCGCTCTGACACAGTTTGCGTGATGTCGGACTTATCGTCCAGCAGCCTGACGCCCAAGCGATCATTCCGCGACCCCCGTCTTTATGACGCACCTGCAACATAAGTCGCATAAAACCGTCGCCGCGAGATGCCATGCCCCGCTTCGAAACGCGTAAGGGGAATGGTGTGTCTTTAAGTAAATTCATGGTCTGTGCAGCGTCGGCAACGATGCTGACGCCGCTGTCGATCGCGGCGCAGACGATCCCGACATCGCCACCGGTCAACTACGTCAACGAGAGCAATCCGGCGATCGGCAGCATCGTTCCGAAGCTGCTCGACAGCTATGTGAAGCTGATCCGCGACCATCCCGAAGTGATGGTGCAGAACTACAAGACCGTTGTCACGATGACCAACGCGCGCACGCCGAGCCAGACCCTCGCGGCGATCCACGACGATCGTACCAATCAGGCCTACAGCATCCTGAATGGCTTGGGCGCGCTGACCAACCTTTACATGGCGGGCGCCGGTGCCTCGACCAGCGGGTCGGCGCCGAACACGCTTACCCCGACCAGCTATGCGACCGCGACGCTCGCGGACTATGTCGCCAACATCAATCTCGGCAACAGCTTCAGCCCCGGCGCCGAGAAGTTCGGCAACGGTACCGCCACGCCGCTGGCCGCCGCGGTCGCCTTCATCAACAACACTGTCCGCGCCAGTTCGTCGACCGAGCCCGCCAAGCGGACGTTCGCGCGGTATCAGGGCGAAAACCCACCGATCGATCCGCTCGATCCGCGGTTCGCCAACTACAACGTCAACACCAATCGCGGTGCGCTGACGCTGGCGGACACCGCGGCGATCATCGTACCGTCGTATTTGTCGAGCTTCACCACGCCTGCGCCCTACGCCTCCACGACGCAGTGGGTACGCGGGTTCGTCGTGACGGCGGACATGGTCGCGGCGAACGGCGGCAAGCCGATTACCGCACCCAATTTCGGCACGTTCGATTCCGCCGGCAAGTTCACCGCGGCGACGTTCAAGGTCGGCGAATATGTTCCCGGCATCGGTGCCTCGCCGCGACCTTACCGCGTGACGACCGACGTCAACGTACCGACGCCGATGCTTCAGATCATCAACTCGTCCAACCCCTATGCCGACGGCGCCTATCCGAGCGGGCACACCAATTCGGGCATGCTGCAGGCGCTGGGCACGGCGTTCCTGATCCCGCAGCAAGGGCAGGAATTGCTCGCGCGCGCAGCGGACCTGGGCACCAATCGGATCCTCGCCGGGATGCATTCGCCGCTCGATATCATGGGTGCCCGGATCGAGGCGACGGCGCTGTCGGCGACCAACATCTACGCTGCCTTGTATGACGCGAAGGGCAATCGCCTCGACTGGACCAACCCCGCCAACGCCAGTGCGTATGCGGTCTACCAGGCCTATACCCAGACCCAGTCCTATCTGGCGTCCGCCTGCGGCACCGCGACGGTGACGGCATGCATCGCCGCTGCCAACGCGTCGGGCGCAACCGCAGCCGATCCGTATGCCAACGTCGCACAGAACAAGGCGACGTACCTTGCCGAGATGACCTACGGCTTCGCGCCGGTCGGTCCGGTCAAGGCGATGACGGCCGCGGACGTGCCGGTGCAGGCGCAAGTACTGCTGCTGACCCGGTTCGGGTATCTGACCGACGCACAGCGGACCGAGATCCTCGCGACCACCGCCCTCCCCTCGGGCTATCCCGTGCTTACCGGCAACACGCTGGACGGATGGGGCCAGCTGAACCTCTATGCCGCGAACGACGGCTATGGCGCGTTCAACGGCCAGGTCGCGGTGACGATGGACGCCGCGCAAGGTGGCTATGCGGCCGCCGACAGCTGGGGCAACGATATCAGCGGAACCGGCGGCCTGACCAAGAACGGCAGCGGCAGCCTGACCCTGACGGGGAAGAACAGCTATGCCGGCCCGACGATCGTCAATGGCGGCGCGCTGGCCGTTACCGGCTCGATCGTCTCGGCAACGACCGTCAACACCGGCGCCGTCTTCGGTGGCACAGGCAGCACCGGCGCCGTCACGGTCAATAGCGGCGGCACGCTGGTGCCGGGCATGGGTACGACGCCGGGCACGCTGACGATCAACGGTCCGCTCACGCTCGCCAGTGGTGCGACACTGGTGCAGACGGTATCGCCTACGCTTGCCAGCCGCACGGTCGTATCCGGCGCGGCGAAGCTCGACGGCACGGTGCGCGTCCAGGGTTCGGTCGGCACGCTACCGGTCACGCGCATCACTTTGGTCACGGCAGCCGGTGGAGTGTCGGGCAGCTTCGCCAACGTCACGGGTGTTCCCGCCAACCTGCGCGCTGTGCTCGACTATTCGACGACGGCGGCAAGCCTGAACCTCAACCGGACCGATATCGACTATCGTCCACTCGGGGTCACCGCGAACCAGCAACGCGTCGCGGCGGTGCTGACCAGCGCGGTGCCGTTGGCGAGCGGTGCCGGCGCGGCAACGTTGCTCAACACAGTCTATGCCACGGGCCAGGGCTCGGCGGCGGCGGGTACTGCAGCGCTCGACACCCTCTCGGGTGAAGGCCTTGCCGACGCGAACAGCGCAGCGTTGTTTGCCGGGCGGGTATTCGGCGATGCCGTGACCGATCAGCAGCGTGCGGTCCTGACCGACACGCAGATGCACCTCTGGGGCGGGCCGCTGGGTGGTCGGGAATGGACTGATGGCCGGGACGGCGACGGTACGGTCGATCGTCGCAGCAACAGCTGGGGCGGCGTGATCGGGCTCGACGGCGAGGTCTCGACCGGGTGGCGTGCCGGTTTCGTCGCGGGCGGGCTCGACACCCGCTTCAACACCGCGGCACGCGCGACCAAGGGCAAGGCGTCGAGCTATCACGTCTCGGCCTACACCTCGTATGCGCTACCGACGGGCACGTATGTCCGCGGGTCGCTGGGCTATGGCCATTATGCGATCCGTACGACCCGGACTGCGGGCGGGATCGGCAGCGTTGCCAGCGAAACCGAGATCGCACGGTACGACGCCGCGGAGTTGCGCCTGCGCGGCGAAATCGGTCAGCGCATCGCAGTCCAGTCGTTCGACCTGACGCCGTTCGTCGCGGTGGAATATGCGCGTCTCTACACCGATGCGTTCGCGGAGCGCGGCAGCGTGCTGGCGTTACAGGCGGGCAAACAGACCACGACGTCGCTCCCGGTGAATGTCGGGTTGCGGATGGATGGCAGCGTGCCGTTCGGGAACGGCCTTGCGCTGCGGCCGATGATCGAAGTGAGCTACCTCCACGAGTTCCGCCGCGACCGCGACATCGGAGTCGATTTTGTCGCGCTGGCCGATCCCTCGTTCACGATCGCAGGCGCTCGACCTTCGCAAAGCGCGTTCGTCGGCAAGGCCGGACTCCAACTGCCGCTGGCCTCCGCGCTGGTCCTCTACGCCACGGGAACCGGCGTGTTGTCCTCGCAACAGCGATCCTATGCCGGCAACGTCGGCGTGAGGATCAACTTCTGAGACGTTAGAACGAACGAACGATCGGTCGGCCGGGCGAATACGCGCGGATGATCGCCACTGGCGAGGTGTTTCGATGGAATGCCTCGCCAGTTTGCTGCTGCTGGCCCTCTACATGATCGGCGGGCCTACGAACGAGTCGAAGACGATAGGCGGGCGCGATCGTTTGGCATAGATTGCCGGTCAGCGACGCTGGATCTCGCCTGCCTTCCAACCCAAACCCGGACCGAACTCGGATTTTCGGCATCAGATCGCGCGCGATCCGCAGCGCATCGTCATACGCAGATCACGGATGGTCGCATTTCGGACCAATCGATCTGGCCGAACAGTCGTGATCCCATAAGCTGCCCACACTCGCCGGATGACTAACCCGGCAGTTTTTTGAGTTTGGCAGCCGGATGGGACAATGCGGACGACGGACGCCCCCTGCTGTATGCTATAGATTGGTAAGGTCGTTCTGTAGCGGCATTTCGAGATTGCCGGGTCACCTCTGCCAGCCTCAAGTCTAATCAGTCGACGCGGCGCATCGCTATCTCATGGTGATCGCGAGTTTTGTAGGGTCATAAGCCGACACCAAACTGTAATTTTCCGATAGCGTCAGGAGTTAGATTGGTTATACATTACCAATACCACGCTGTGATGACAGTACCCTTTAGAGGTCCGGCCAGTGAGGTGAGTCGAGCGATACGGGCAGGACCGTGTCGAAGGGTGACGCTGCGGCGTCGATGGGAAGGGGCTTTTGACGATGGTTTTTCGTAAGCAGGTTTTGCTCGCATCCGGTGCGGCGATATTCGGTCTGGTACCAGTTTTCGCGCGACCCGTTCTCGCGCAGTCGGCGCCCGCGCCATCGTCCGCCCCCGTCGCCACCGCGCCCCAGAGTGATCCCGCCCAGGACGGCGCCGATACGGACATCGTCGTCACCGGTATCCGCGGTAGCCTGCGCAGCGCGATTGCGGTCAAGCGTCAGGCCAACGCGATCGTCGATGTCATCAGTGCCGAGGCGATCGGCAAGTTCCCCGACCGCAACGTCGCCGAATCCCTCTCGCACGTTCCCGGCGTCAGCATCGATCGTCGCTTCGGCGAAGGCGAGAAGGTCGCGATCCACGGCACCGATCCGGCGCTCAACCGCATGCTGCTCGACGGCCACGCGGTCGCTTCAGCGGACTGGGGCGGCAACGACAACGACCCGACCAGCCGTACCTTCAACTATTCGCTGCTCGCCCCCGAACTCGTCGAGCGCCTCGAAGTCTACAAGTCGCCCGAGCCGCGCATCGAGGAAGGCAGCATCGGCGGCACGGTTATCGTCCGTACGCGCCGTCCGCTCGACACGCCGGCCAACTCGATCTTCGCATCGGGCGGCTATTCGTACAACGACCGCGCCGACAAGGGTAACGTCCGCGCGTCGGGCCTGTACAGCTGGCACAACGAGGGTGGCACCTTCGGCGTGCTCGGTGCCGTCACCTACGACAAGCAGAGCCTGACGCGCTCGGGCGTCGAATTCTTCGGGTTCGAGAATGCCAGCGACCGCTTCTTCCAGAAGGATGCGAACAACGCGCTGATCCGCGACGCGAGCGGCCAGCCCGTGTTGAAGAACACGGCCGCGACGGTCACCGGCGGCACGCGCCAGGATCTCGCCAACGCGGTATCGCCGTTCGGCATCAACTACGCGTATTTCACGCAGGAGCGTAAGCGCATCAGCTATGTCGGCACGGTCCAGGCCAAGCCGACCGACGACATCACGCTGACCCTCAACGGCCTGCATATCGACGGCAACTATAACAACAGCAGCCAGTCGATGTACGTGATCCCCGGCGCGTGGAGCGGCGACGTTCTCCAGTCGGCGACGGTCGCGAACGGCGTCGTCACCAATGCAAGCTTCGGCGCGGCCTCGGCGAACAGCCAGAGTGCGCAGCTCGATCTGCTGATTCGCAAGACCAAGCTGACGACCGACAACCTCAACTTCGTTGCCGAATGGGAGGGCCCGGGCGGTTCAACCGTGTCGGCGACCGGCGGCTGGAGCAAGGCGATCGGCGGGCGCAATCCCGAATATCTGCTCGATGTGCGGACCGACCTTCCGTACAGCTACGGCTTCACCTCGGACAGCGCGAACGTCGATTACGTTGGCGACCTGACCAATCCTGCCAATTATCGCCGCAGCAACAGCCCGCAGCTCCAGACGATCGACGGCGCCCCCGTCATCGTCAACGGCACGCAGCTGAATGCGGCGCGCGCAGGCGGGATCGATTTCTCCAAGACGATCGATCGCGATTACTACGCGGGCTATGACGCGGTCATTCCGTTCGAGGCGGGGCCGTTCAAGGAAATCCGCATCGGCGGCAAGTTCACCGATCATCGCAATCGCCTGAACGCCAGCGGCTTCAACAACTACTCGACGTCGAACTACACGCTGGCGAGCCTGGGCGTCGACACGATGACGACGCCGAACGGTACGTTCGACGGCACCGGCGGCACCGGCAACGCGACCAAGTACATCAACCTGTCGCAGCAGACCGTGATCGACATCCTCGCGAACTCGATCAACATCCCCGTCGCCAAGCCGACCGCATCGTACATCGTCGACGAGACGGTCGCGGCGAACTACGTCCAGCTGAACTTCGACCAGAGCGGCTTCCGCGGTAACATCGGTGGTCGTCTGGTTTATACAAAGAACGTGTCGAACTACGCCGATCAAGTTTCCGGCACTGACGGCAGCCTGCCGACGATCGTGCCGCAGCGGGTCGAGAACGACTATTTGAAGTTCCTGCCGAGCCTGAACGTCGCGTATGAAGCGGGCACGCACCTGATCTTCCGCGGCAGCGTCGCGAAGGTGATCGCGCGCCCGCGCTACGAGCAGCTTGGCGGTTCGGTCGGTCGCAACGACATCACGCTCGATGCGAGCGGCGGCAATCCGAACCTCAAGCCGTACCAGTCAACCAACTACGAACTGTCGGCGGAATATTATCCGCGCGAGGGGACGCTGTTGTCGCTCGAACTGTTCCGCCGCGAGGTGAAGGACTACATCCTCAACGGCCTGAGCCGCCAGACGTTCTTCAACGAACTGACGCAGACCAACGCGTCCTATCTCGTGTCGCAGCCGCTCAACGGCGGCAAGGCGAACGTCAACGGTGCGCTGGTCTCGGCACAGGGTGAGATCTGGCACGGCTTCGGCCTGCAGGCGAACTACTCCTACGCCGAGAGCTCGACCGACGAGGGCCTGAACCTGCCCTATCTGTCGAAGCACACCGTCAACGTGATCCCGTATTACGAGAACGGACCGTTCCAGGCGCGCCTGAGCTATAACTACCGCTCATCGTATTTCCGCGCGATCGGTCGCCTGAACTCGATCGACATGGTCGCGCCGTACAGCCAGCTCGACTTCTCGGCAGGCTTCAACCTGACCAAGGCGGTCACGCTGACGGTCAACGCACAGAACCTGCTCGACTCGACCTACACGCAGTATAGCGGCTCGCGCGATCGGCCGACGGCGTTCTATAAGAACGGCCGCACGTTCGTCGCCTCGGTCTCGTTCCGGATGTAAACCACCTGAGGCGCGCCACGATGGCGCGCCTCGTCGAACTGAGCGGTGACTGCGACTAGCCTGCCGCACGCCTTTACAGGCGAACCGCTAGCGCCCCCTCACCTTCCCTCATCGATTCAATCGCGCGTTGGGGGTCCCTTTAAGTCGCCTGTGTCGCAAGGACCGGTATCGCTTACGATCGGGATCATACGCCCGTTATCCAACTGCACGAATCTACTTCAAGTCCACCCGCCTCGCGTTGAAGTAGACCTACATGTCGATAGGTACTCCATGCCGATATTGGATCAATTGGGTAATAATGGCTGACCTTAAAGACTGGCATTCCGGGATAGTTCGACCTCCCAGCGCTGGCCTTCCGCACACTGCCCGAACACTATCGTAATAGTGCTCAATTTATCACAGCTGAGACAGATTCCATTAGGTTCATTACTGATGAAATCAGTACGGAACATCCAAGCGCAGCAACCCGATCAGGTAAACCCCTGTAAATAATGGTATTCCATGAGGGCTGTTCGCAACGTCGGCCGATCAACTTCTGACGGACCGTACGGGTCTACTTCCCTCCCGCAGTTGACACCCGCGCCCCTGATGGTAGCCCTATCATACACGGCAACGACCGTGTGCAATCCGGCCTGATCAGGGCGGCCGGGAATGGGGGAGGATTTATGAAGAAATTTTCGCGCACGCTCGCGCATTCGGTATCGACCATCGCGGTCGTAACCGGGCTGGCAGCTTCCAGCACTGCGATCGCGCAGACGAACACTGCCGCGACCAGCCAGAGCACTCAGACGACGACCGTGCAGCAGACCGCACCCGACGCGGCGCCCGCGACTGGCACGCTCGACGAAGGGACGGCCGGTCCGGCCAACGAGATCGTCGTCACCGGCATCCGCGCCAGTCTCAATCGCGCGATCGACATCAAGCGTAATTCCGCGGGCGTCGTCGATGCCATCTCGGCCGAGGATATCGGCAAGTTTCCCGATACCAACCTTGCGGAATCGCTGCAGCGGATCACCGGCGTGTCGATTACTCGCGCCAATGGCGAAGGCTCCCAAGTCGCGGTCCGCGGGTTCAGCGGCGGCTTCAACCTCGTGACGCTGAACGGCCGTCAGCTTGCCTCGACCAGCATCGACACCAGCACGGGCAACGCCTTCGCGGTCGGCACCGGCCGCTCGTTCGACTTCCAGAACCTGGCGTCCGAAGGCGTCGCCACGCTGGAAGTCTACAAGACCGGCCGGGCGAACATTCCGACGGGCGGCATCGGCGCTGCGATCAACGTCGTCACCCGCCGGCCGCTCGATGCGCGCGAAGACGGCCTGTCGGGCTCGATTGGCGCCAAGGCACTGTACGACAGTTCGGTCGAGAATGCGGAGGCCAATCTTAAGAAGGTCACGCCCGAACTGTCTGGCCTGATCAACTGGAAAAACCCCAGCGAAACCTTTGGCGTCAACGTCTTCGGCAGCTATCAGTTGCGCGAGTCGACATCGATCCAGTCGAACCCGAACTATTGGAACATCGTTCCGCTGGCCGATTTCTTGAATACGGCGGGTGCGTACATCACGCCGGCGACGAATATCACGAACCGTCCTACTACACCGTATGTGCAAATTCCGAACGACAGCCGCTATCAGTTCTCCGAGAACCGCCGCGAGCGCATCAACGGTCAGGCCAACATCCAGTTCAAGCCTACGGATCGGCTGGAGATCACGATCGACGGCTTGTATGCGCGCAACAAGTTGAGCGACGAGCGTAGCGAGCAGACCAACTGGTTCCAGCGGCCGTTCAGTGACGTAACCTTCGACGATAACAAGAAGATGCAGACTGCGATCATCTTGGCGGAGGCTAAGCAGGCGGATAAGGGCTACGAGCAGCAACGGTTCGCCACGAAGACCGAGCTTTACTCGGTTGGCGGTAACGTCAAGTGGAACTTCACCGACGTGCTGTCGCTGAAGCTTGACGCAAACCATTCGAAGTCGACCACGAATCCGGACAATGCGAACGGCACGTCGGCGACGACGATCTCGATCGGCGCTCCGGTTCGCGCTACGCACAAAGTCGACTTCAGCAGCGGCTTCCCGCAGCAGTCGGAAACTCTGAACGATTGCAACGCGACCAACGGCGGCCGCGGCGGCAATTGCAACAATATCCTCGACATCGGCGACTTGGGCACGCAGGTCGCGCGTCGGATCTTCTCCAAGCAGGAGTCGAGGGTCAACCAGTTCAGTGGCGAGCTGGGCTGGGATCTCGGCAACGATAGCCGTTTCGTGGTCGGCAGCAACTATGTGGATGCAACGACCCGCTCGGCCAGTTCCAATAACCAGCAGATCCTCGGTGACTGGAGCATTACGGACACCGGCCGCGTCCAGGAGCTCGCCGGCGATCTCATCAAGACCTATTGCATGACCTGCAAGTTCGACAAGTATAACCCGAACTCGACCGGGTCGGCGCTGGTCGCGTTTCGTGGCGATGCGGTCGACCTGCTGGACATCTTCTCACCCTATTATGCGAAGCTGGGACGCCCCGACGCTTTGCAGGGTTCGTCGGACGATACCGTCGGCGAGAAGAACTTGGCGGTCTATGGCCAGATGGCCTGGGGCGGTGACATTGGCGGACGCCGTGCAAACGCGCTGATCGGCGTTCGCTACGAACGGACCCGGGTCAAGTCGGTCGGTCTTCAGTCGATCCCGACGGCTTTGGCCTGGCAATCGGACAATGACTTCACCGTGATCGGCGGACCGCCGGGCGCCGCGGTGATCGTGAAGTCGAAGTACGACAACCTGCTGCCGTCGCTCGACTTCAATATCGAAGTGCTCGACAACGTCATGGCGCGCACCTCGTTCAGCCGTACGCTGGCCCGGGCGGACTATGGCAATTTGTTCGCATCCGTGACGGCAAACGCTCCGAACCGTCCGACAGCACTCGGTGCGGCCCCGGCTCCTGCCACGCGGCAGGATCCAGCGCTGTTGCCGCTGATCTCGGACAATTTCGACGTGTCGCTGGAGTGGTATTACAAGCCCACGAGTTTCGTCTCGGTCGGCTTCTTCAACAAGAACGTGCGCAACTTCGTCGGCAACCAGATTACCAACGGTAACCTGTTCGGGCTGCGCGACCCGGGTTCAGGCGCACCAGGGTCGCGGTCGGGTATTGCGCAGGCCTACCTCAGGAACAACGGCATCACCCAGACCGATCGAAATCTGTTCGCCTACGCGGCGCTGCTGCAGCAGAATGGCGGCAATCAGGCGGCGGCGACGGCGGCCTTCCGCGGCGCGCTCAATCCCGCCACGGGCGAAATCAGTGATGCGGTATACAATCCCCTCGCCCTTGCGGTCGATCTCGTCGGGGACGCCAATGATCCGCTCGTGAACTTCGCAATCAGCGGGCCGGTCAACAACAAGGAAGGCAATATCCACGGCTTCGAAGTCGCCTGGACGAACTTCTTCGGTCAGACCGGCTTCGGTTTCGCGGTGTCGTACACGAAGGTAAGTGGCGACGTGAACGTGGACCCCTATGCCGATCCGAACGTCAACATCTTCGCGCTGAGCGGTTTGGGCGACAGCGCCAACTTGACGGCAATCTATGACAAGGGCGGTATCTCGGCCCGCGTCTCGTACAACTGGCGTGACAAGTATCTCGCGGCTACGAACCAAGGCGGCAATCGCAATCCGTTGTTCACGGCCGCGTTCGGTACCTTGGACGGCAGCATAAGCTACGATGTCACGAAGGCGTTCTCGGTCTCGCTCGAAGCGGTCAACCTGACCAGCGAACCGTTCCGCCAATATGCCCGCACCGAGACGAACCTGGTGTATGTGCAGGAACTCAAGCCACGCTATTATCTCGGCGCGCGCTATCGTTTCTGATGACGGCGGGAGTGGATCTTGGTCCACTCCCGTCCCCACTAAGAAGGCCGCCGCCGTGCCGTGCAGCGGCCTTTTCCTTTGTCGGTCGCGGTCGCGCTGATAAGCGTGAGGCAACAACAGGACCGGAGCGGATGAATCCCGTACAGATCAACAATATCGACCATGCCGATTTACGCGTAAGCCCGCGGGCGGGCGCCGCGTTCGGCGACGCTGCCAATCAGACGCTGATATTTCCCGCGGAGTTCGAGGCGGTGCAGCGCGAATTCGCCATCATATTCCGCCGCCGTGACGAGGGATTGCAGGCCTATGCCCTGTTGGGGCTGGACCGCGACGAGAACCTGTTCCTGTCCGGCGACTATTGGACAAGCCGCTATGTGCCTGCGAGTCACCAGCGCGGCCCCTTCTCGATCGGGATGGTTCGCCCCTCCGGAGACGATGTCGGCGAGCCGATGCTGCACGTCGATCTTGACGACGGGCGCGTCGGCGACAGCACCGGCCTGCCGTTGTTCCTCGAACATGGCGGCAACACACCGTACCTGGAACATATCACCGGCGTGCTCCGCCTGCTGTACGAAGGGCTGGAGACCGCGCCGGCTGCCTATACCGCGCTTGACGAGGCTGGCCTGCTTACGCCGGTAACGCTCACCGTCGATGTCAGCGAAGAGCGCCGCTATACCATAGCCGACGTGCTGGTCGTCGACCTCGAGCATCTCGCCAGTCTGAAAGGCGAGCCGCTCGAGCGGCTCCATGGATCGGGCGTGCTGCGTCTTGCCATCCTGGCCGCAGCGTCGCTCGGCAACATCCAGCAGTTGATTGCGCACAAGCAAACTCTGCTGAGCCAGAACGGTTGATAGCGGTGGCAGGTATCACGCGCCGTACGCGTGTCATCAAGGGCGCGAGCGCGGTCAGCGTGCCGATCGCCGACCTGATCGCCGATGGCGTTCCGGTGATCCTGCGCGGGATCGCCAGCCACTTGCCGCTGGTGGCTGTCGGGCTGGAAGGTGCAAAGCCGGCAATGACGTGGCTCAAGCAGTTCGACGGTGGCCGTCCCGTCACGGCGTACGTCGGCGATCCGGCGATAGGCGGCCGCTTCGGGTATTCCGACGATTGCACCGCGCTGAACTTCAAACGAGAGAGCGGCTCGCTGTCCGGCTACCTCGATCAGCTTCTTGCCGGCCTCGGCGATCCGGAAGCCCCCGCCATCTATATCGGCTCGACCGACATCGATCTGTACCTGCCTGGCCTTCGCGCGCAGGCCGCGCTGCCGTTCGGCGACCCACAACTCGCCCAGAACCCACCGCTGGTCAGCATCTGGATCGGCAATCGTACCACCGCCTCGACGCATTACGACATGTCGAACAATCTGGCGTGCTGCATCGTCGGCCGACGACGCTTCACGCTGTTCCCGCCGGACCAGGTCGCCAACCTCTACCCCGGCCCCCTGGAGCCGACGCCGGCCGGACAGGTGGTCAGCATGGTCGACCTCCGCGCACCCGATCTCGACCGGTACCCGCGCTTTGCCGAGGCGCTGGCGCATGCCGAAATCGCCGAGCTCGAGCCGGGCGACGTACTGCTCTATCCGGCGTTGTGGTGGCATAATGTCGAGGCGCTGGACCCGTTCAACGTGATGATCAATTATTGGTGGAACGCGGTGCCACGGTTCATGGATACGCCCATGAACACCCTGCTCCACGGCCTGTTGTCGCTGCGCGATCGGCCGGATCACGAGAAGCAGGCATGGCGCGCGATGTTCGACCATTATGTCTTCGGCTCTGCGGATCACGCCAGGGAGCACCTGCCCGAGCACGCACATGGCGAACTTGCGCCGCTGGACGCTATGGCGGCACGCCGGTTGCGCGCCAAGATCCTCCAGCGCATCAACCGATAGGAGCCGAACATGGCCGAGCAGCGCATCAGGAAAGTCGTCATCGCCGGTGGTGGCACCGCCGGCTGGCTCGCCGCCGCGGCTTTGTCGCGACAATTGGGCCAGTTGCTCGACATCACGCTGGTCGAATCCGAAGAAATCGGCACCATCGGCGTCGGTGAGGCGACGATTCCGACGATGCGCGCGTTCCACACGATCCTGGGCCTCGACGAGCGCGAGTTCATGCGCGCGACGCAAGCGACGTTCAAGCTCGGCATTGCGTTCGAGAACTGGGCACGCGACGGCGATCGCTACATCCATTCGTTCGGCGATATCGGCAAATCGACCTGGATGGGCGACTTCCACCATTTCTGGCTTGCCGCAAAAGCGGACGGGGATTCGAGCGAGATTGGCGACTATTGCCTCGAACTTCAGGCGGCCAAGGCGGAGCGGTTCGCGCTCCCCTCCGAGGGACAGATCAACTACGCCTATCATCTCGACGCCGGCCTGTATGCCCGCTTCCTGCGCGCGCGCAGCGAGGCGAACGGGTTGAAACGGATCGAGGGGCGGATCGCCAGCGTCGATCGCGACGGTGAGACCGGCTTCATCCGCGCGCTCGTCCTCAAGTCCGGCGAGCGCGTCGAGGGCGACCTGTTCATCGACTGCACCGGCTTTCGCGGGCTGTTGATCGAGGGCACCTACGCCGCCGGTTACGAGGACTGGTCGCACTGGCTGCCCACCAACAGCGCGCTGGCCGTGCAAACCGCCGCGACGGGCCCGGCGCATCCGTACACGCGCGCGATCGCGCATGACTCGGGCTGGCGCTGGCGTATCCCGTTGCAGCACCGCGTCGGTAACGGGCTGGTCTATGCCAGCGATCATCTGTCGGACGACGAGGCCCATGCCCGGTTGCTCGCCACGATCGACGGCGCACCACTTACCGAGCCGCGGCTGATCCGGTTCCGCACGGGTCGCCGGCGGCAGGTATGGATGGGGAACTGCGTTGCGCTCAGCCTTGCCAGCGGGTTCGTCGAGCCGCTCGAGTCGACCAGCATCCATCTGATCATGACAGGCATTACGCGGCTGATGCAGACCTTCCCGTTCGGCGGAATCGCACCCGCGTTGGTCAAGCGGTACAATGATCAGGCGCAAGCGGAGCTTGAGCGCGTCCGCGACTTCATCATCCTCCACTATCACCTCAACGAACGTCCCGAACCCTTCTGGGCGGCGCGCCGGGACATGCCGATCCCCGACACGCTCGTGGAGCGCATCGCGCTCTTCACCGAGGGCGCGCAGGCGTATCAGGGCGGCGACGACCTGTTCCGTGTCGCCAGCTGGGTACAGGTGATGCTCGGCCAGCGCCTGACCCCGCGCGATCACCATCGCCTGGGCAGCATCATGGGTGGCCCGCAACTGGCCGGCGTCTTGACCAATATTCGCAGCACGATCGCGGACGCAGTCGCAAGGATGCCGACGCATCAGCAGTTCCTGGATCGCTACCTTGTAGCCCCGGTCACCGCCTCGCATGGGATGCGTTAGGTCGCGTCGAACGCCACGATGATGCATCCGGCAAGCGGACGATGACGCTACGGCAGTGTTCGCGATCACATGGCGATCCTCTTGCCATATCATTGTTGGCACTCTCCCGATTACCGGATCGTGCAAGTCCGTCGGTAGCGCGCCCGACAATTGCAGGCCCCCGGTGCTGACTGTACGACGTGGCCTACGCGCGTACCGACGAGGAACTCCATCACAATGAAACTCGCCGATTTGGCCGCACTCGCGGGCGTTTCGACCGCAACCGTGTCGCGCGCGCTTGCAGGGCATTCCTCCGTGAACGAGCAGACGCGCGAGCGGATACGCGTGCTGGCGCGCGAGCATGACGTGCGGCCCAACCAGCTTGCTCGCAACCTGCGGATGAAGAGCACCGGCGCGATCGGGCTGGTGCTGCCGCTGGGCCACGCAAAGACGCAGCATCTGACCGATCCGTTCTTCCTGTCGTTGCTAGGGTTTCTTGCCGACCTGCTGGTCGAGCGCGGTTACGACATCTTGTTGTCGCGGGTCATTCCCGATGCCGACGACTGGCTCGAGCGGTTGGTCGACAGCGGCCGTATCGATGGCTTGCTCCTGGTAGGCCAGTCGGACCAGTTCGAAGCGATCGAGCGCGTTTCGCAACGCTATCGCCCGCTGATCGTGTGGGGCGCGAACCGTCCGGGCCAGCATCACCTGACGATCGGATCGGACAATGTCGCGGGCGGTCGGCTGGCAGCGGAGCATCTGATCGCGCAAGGGCGGCAGCGGCTGCTGTTCGTCGGCGACCCCGCGCCGCCCGAGTTTGCGGACCGGCTTGCCGGGTTCGCCGCAGCGGCCGACGCGGCCGGTATCGCGTACTCGGTGCTAGCAACCGCGATGAGCCCCGAAGCCGTTCACGCTGCGGTGGCGCAGCATCTCGCGGGTGGCACAATCCCGGACGCGATCTTCGCCGCATCGGACGTCGCGGCGATGAGCGTGCTGCGCGCGCTGGCCGAGGCGGGAATCGACGTGCCCACCACGACCGCCGTTATTGGGTATGACGACGTCTCTCTGGCGGCACATACCTCCCCATCGTTGACGACGATCCGCCAAGATCTTGCGATCGGGGCGAAATTGATGGTCGACCGCCTGTTGAAGCGGGTCGCCGGCGAGCCAGCCGAGTCCGCGATCGTTGCCCCTGCGCTGATAAAGAGACAGTCCGCCTGATTTCTGCAATCGATTGTGAAAACATGTTGCAATCGATTGCAGCGACGGTAGGAGGCGGCCTTGGGCTTCTCAGAAAGCCGTCGCGCAGGGAGAGTCGCATGAAAGTACGTCACGCATTGCTGGCTGGCATCGCCGCCGCATCGTTCGCCACCGCAGCGGCCGCACAGACCGCACCGCAGGCTGATCCGGCCACCGCGCCGGCCGATACCGCCGCCACTCCTGCCGCCGACGTTCCGCAGGACGACATCGTCGTGACCGCGGTCGCGCGCGGCACGAACAAGCTCAACACCTCGATCACGACCAGCTCGATCAGCTCGGATGCGCTGGTCCAGCTCGCGCCGCGCACTTCGGGCGAACTCCTCCGCAACCTCCCCGGCATCCGGGTCGAGGCATCGGGCGGCGACGGCAACGCGAACATCTCGGTCCGCGGCCTGCCGGTCGCATCGGGCGGCTCGAAGTTCCTCCAGCTGCAGGAAGACGGCCTGCCGATCCTGGAATTCGGCGATATCACGTTCGGCAATGCCGACATCTTCCTCCGCGCCGATTTCAACGTCCGGACGGTCGAGTCGGTCCGCGGCGGTTCGGCCTCGACCTTCGCGTCGAACTCGCCCGGCGGCGTCATCAACTTCCTCTCGAAGACCGGCGAGCAGGAAGGCGGCGCGTTCCAGCTCAGCAGCGGCCTCGACTACCGCGAATTCCGCGTCGATTTCGACCAGGGCGGCAAGCTGTCCGACACGCTCACCTATCATTTCGGCGGCTTCTACCGGATCGGTGACGGCCAGCGTGAAGTCGGCTTCGACGGCGTCAAGGGCGGGCAGCTCAAGGCGAACATCACCAAGTCGTTCGGCAATGGCGGCTATGTCCGCCTGTACGGCAAGTATCTCGACGACCGCGCGATCGGCTATCTGCCCAACCCGGTACAGGTGACCGGCACGAACAGCGACCCGACCTACAGCAACATCGCCAATTTCTCGATCAACAACGGCACGCTGCACAGCGCCGACATCCGCACCGTGCAGACGCTCGACGGCAACAACCAGCTCGTCACGCGCTCGATCCGCGACGGCCAGCACCCAGTAGTCTATTCGGCGGGTCTGGAGACGCAGATCCCGGTCGCGGACGGCTGGAACATCGTCGAGCGGTTCCGCTATTCGGATATCTCGGGCGGCTTCACCTCGCCGTTCCCCTCGGCCGTGGACTCTGCGCAGACCATCGCCAACGGCATCGGTGGCGCCGGCGCACAGCTGTTCTACGCCAGTGGACCGCAGAACGGTCAGCGGATCGCCAACCCGGCGTCGCTCAACGGCAATGGCCTGCTCGCCAACGTCGTGCTGTTCGACGTCGACCTGAAGAGCCTCAACAACATCACCAACGACATCCGCCTCAACGGCTCGGTACCGCTCGGCTCGGGTACGCTGGCGATCACCGGCGGCTTCTACGCCTCGCGCCAGGACATCAAGAGCGACTGGCTGTGGAACTCGTTCGTCCAGACCGTCGCCGATGACGGGCGCTCGCAGCTGGTCGACATCCGCACCGCGGCCGGCGTTCCGGTCACGCAGAACGGCACGCCGGGCTATTCGGCATTCGGCTTCGGCAATTGCTGCCGCCGGTCGTACGATCTCGACTACACAACTTACGCACCGTTCGCGCAGCTCGGGCTGGAGATCGGCCGCTTCAACATCGACGGCTCGCTGCGCTACGATTTCGGTCGGGCACGCGGCAGCGTCGCGGGGTCGGACCTGGGTGCGGGCTTCGGCAGCGGCATCACGACCTTCGACATCAACGGCGACGGCGTGATCTCGGCGCCCGAGCGTCAGGTTGCGATCATCCCGAACCGCCGCTCGCCGCTCAACTATAACTATGATTACCTGTCCTACTCGGGTGGCGCGAACTATCGCCTGACCGACAGCACCGCGGTGTTCGCCCGCTACAGCCGCGGCGGTCGCGCCAACGCCGATCGCCTGTTGTTCGGCCCGTCGATCAACACGACCACGGGCGGGCTTACCGACGAAGGCGCAGCGGTTGATTTCGTCCGCCAGCTCGAAGGCGGGTTCAAATTCCGCCAGAACGGTCTCTCGCTCTACGCCACCGGCTTCTGGGCGCGCACCGAGGAGCAGAACTTCGAGGCGACGACGCAGCGCTTCTTCAACCGCGAATATGAGGCGAAGGGCGTCGAGCTCGAGGGCCGGATCGCACGCGGGCCGTTCTCGCTGTCGGCGGGCGGCACCTACACCGATGCCGAGATCACCAAGGACGTGCTCAACCCCGCAGTCGAGGGCAACCGCCCGCGTCGCCAGGCCAAGTTCATCTTCCAGGCGACCCCGCAAGTCGATGTCGGCCGTCTGACCGTCGGCGCAAACGTGATCGGCACCACCGACAGCTACGCGCAGGACAATAACGGGCTGAAGATGCCAGGCTACACGCAGGTCAACGCGTTCGTGTCGGTGCACCCGGCCGAGAACGTCACGCTGTCGGTCAACGGCAACAACCTGTTCGACGTGAAGGGCATCACCGAGGCCGAGGAAGGCGCGATCCCGACCAACGGCATCGTCCGCGCGCGATCGATCACCGGCCGGACGATCTCCGCCGCGGTCCGCGTCGGCTTCTGATCGGGCGGGTGAGCGTGACAGTGACCTCCACCGAGCGCCGTCTCGACGCGCTCGCCCCCCTGCTTAAACGCCAGCTCGAACGGCTGTACGGCACCGATCGGCTGGCGACGCTCTGGCCGCGGATGGAGACGATCCTCCGCGACCGGGCGGCCGAACGGCCACCGGCGATGGTCGCGCTCGACGAAGCGCGGCTGAGCGATCCCGACTGGTTCGTTTCGCCCGACATGCTGGGCTATTCGACCTATGTCGACCGGTTCGCGGGCACGGTCGAGGGATTGATCGACCGTGTCGACCACCTCGAATCGCTCGGCGTCCGCTACCTCCATTTGCTCGCGCTGTTGAAGGCACGCGAGGGCGACAGCGATGGCGGCTTCGCCGTCGCGGACTATCTCGCGATCGAACCCCGGCTGGGGACGATGGCCGATGTCGAGCGGCTTGCCGCGCGGTTGCGCGAGGGGCGGATCAGCCTGTGCGTCGATCTCGCGCTCAATCACACCGCGGACGATCATGCGTGGGCAAAGGCGGCACTGGCCGGCGATCCGCACTACCGTGCCTTTTATCATGTCCTGAGCGAGAACGAGGCGCAGGCGTACGAGGCCGATCTCCCGCAGGTGTTCCCGACCACTGCGCCGGGTAACTTCACGGAAGTGCCGGCGATGGGCGGACAGGTCTGGACGACCTTTTATCCGTTCCAGTGGGACCTGAACTGGTCCAACCCCGAAGTCATGCTGGCGATCGTCGATACGATGCTGCGGCTGGCGAACCACGGCTTCGAGGCGTTCCGGCTCGATTCGATCGCGTTCCTGTGGAAGCAGATCGGCACCGATTGCCGCAACCGTCCGGAAGCGCATTTCATCGTCCGCGCGCTCAGGGCGGCACTCAACATCGTCGCGCCGGCGACGCTGTTGAAGGCCGAGGCGATCGTCCCGACCGCGCTCGTGCCGCCGTATTTTGGGGCCGACGAGGGCGTGGACTGGGACGGCGGGTTTGAGCCCGAATGCCATCTCGTCTATAACAATTCGCTGATGGTAGCCGGCTGGGTCGCTTTGGCAGAGCAATCCGCCACCCTCCCCCACGCGATCGTCGAGGCGAGCGGTGGCCTGCCGCGTGGTGCCAACTGGCTCAGTTACGCGCGGTGCCACGACGATATCGGCTGGGGCGCAGTGATCGGCGACCTCGCTGGGATCGACCCCGATCCGGTCGCGCGGCTCAAGGCAGCGGCGCGGTTCCTCGAAGGCGGCGACGGCAGCTGGGCACGCGGCGCGCCGTTCCAGTCGGACGGCTCGGTGCTGCACGGCTCGAACGGGACGATGGCGTCGCTCGCCGGTCTCGAAGCTGCGACGGACGACGACACACGCGAAATGGCGTTCCGGCGGATCGCACTGCTAAACGCGCTGTCGATCGCGAGTGGCGGTCTGGCGACGACGTACATGGGCGACGAGGCGGGGCTGCTCAACGACGCGAGCTATCTCAGCGACCCTGAGCGCGCGCATGAAGGCCGCTGGCTGCACCGGCCTGAGATGGACTGGGCCGCGTTCGATGGCCCCGCGGCGCGGCGGATCAGCGGCGATCTGGAAGCACTCCGCGCGGCAAGGATTGCGAGCGGCGGTGCCGGTTCGCCCGCGGCGCTCGCGACGGGTAATGCCGCCCTGCTCGGGATCGGCTGTGGCAGCGACCGGGTGTTCCTGAACTTCTCTGATGCTGCGATCACGGTCGACGGGCTCGCGGGATGGCAGGATCGTTTGTCCGAACAGCCATGCAGTGCGACGCTCGCCGTCGAACCCTGGGGCGTCATTTGGGCAGGCCCCGCAGCGTGAACTTGCTAACCCACAATCCTCCCCCGCAAGGGGGAGGTGTCTGGCCCTTGCCAGACGGAGGGGGAGGCATGCGAAACGCAGGTTCCGTGTCCCCCCCCTGCGTCGCCTTCGGCACCACCTCCCCCTGGCGGGGGAGGGTCGATTGGTCCACGCCGGGCCATCTCGCACAAGAGGCATGACAATGAACCTCGGCCTCATGACCAAACCCCGCCTCTCGCTGATGCGTCTCATCGAGATGAACCTCGGGTTCCTCGGGCTGCAATTCTCGTTCGGTCTGCAACAGGCCAACATGGCGCCGATCTACGGCTATCTCGGTGCTGACGAGGCGAGCCTGCCGCTGCTATGGCTCGCCGGGCCGATGACCGGGCTTTTGATCCAGCCGCTGATCGGCGCGATGAGCGACCGGACTTCGACCCGGATCGGCCGCCGCACGCCGTATTTTCTTATCGGCGCGATCCTTTGCAGCCTGTGCCTGCTGGCGATGCCGTACAGCTCGACGCTTTGGGTGGCGGCGAGCCTGTTGTGGGTGCTCGATGCCGCCAACAACGTGACGATGGAGCCGTACCGCGCCTATGTCGGCGACCGCCTGCCCGACGGCCAGCGCGCCGCCGGCTTCCTGACCCAATCCGCGTTCACCGGCCTCGCGCAGACGCTCTCCTATCTGGCGCCGTCGCTGCTGGTATGGATCGGCTTCAACAAGGATGCCATCGACGGCAACGGCATCCCCGACATCACGCGGATCGCGTTCCTGATCGGCGCGGTGCTGTCGTTGGCGACGATCGTCTGGTCAGTCGTTCGCGTGCCCGAACTGCCCTTGCCTGAAGAAGAGAAAGCACGGCTGGCCGAGGAGCCGCTGACGCTCGGCGGCACGCTCCGCGACCTCAAGACCGCGCTGGTCGAGATGCCGAAGCCGATGCGACAGCTGGCGCTGGCGATGCTTTGCCAATGGTATGCGATGTTCGCATACTGGCAGTTCATCACCTTCGCGGTCGCGCGGTCGCTGCACGGCACGTCGGATGCGAAGAGCGAAGCGTTCCGCGATACCGTACTCACCGTCGGCCAGCTCGGCGCGTTCTACAATGCCGTCGCGTTCGTCGCGGCGATCGCGCTGGTCCCGCTCGCCCGCCGCTGGGGCGCCAAAAGCGCGCATGCCGCGTGCCTGCTCGCGTCGGGCGTGGCGATGCTGGCGATTCCCGGCCTTCGCACCGAGCCCGCGCTGTTCGTGGCGATGCTCGGTATCGGTATCGGCTGGGCAAGCATGATGGGGAACCCGTATATCATGCTGATCGACATGATCCCGCCCGAGCGCAACGGCGTCTACATGGGCATCTTCAACATGTTCATCGTCATCCCGATGATCATCGAGAGCCTGACCGTGCCATTGTTCTACCACTCCGTCATGGGCGGTGAACCGCGCAACATCCTGTATCTCGGCGGCGCGCTGATGGTGCTGGGCGCGATCGCTACGACGCGCGTAACCATGCGCGCATCGGTGTTGCCCTCTGAAACCTCCGCCTAGGCCGGAGCCATGCTTTGCGGTTTGGCAAAACTGTGCCGCCCACAGTTCGCGGCAGGCCGGAAACTAAACCTTGGTCACCGCATCTGCATGAAGAGAGCGAGCGCGTTGCGGGCGCTATCGGCAAAATAGTCGTAAATCGCGCGTGAGACTTCGGCGATAACCGGCTGGCGGTCGCGCCCCCCTCGCGCGAACACCACGATCGCGACGCGGCGGCCGTCAGGCATGGTGATGAACCCGACGTCATTGGTGATACCGTCGAGCGTACCCGTCTTGTCCTCCACCCTGGTACCTGCGGGAAGAAGGGCGCGAATACGGCGCGTGCCCGTCTGGCAGCGGCTCATCAATTCAAGCAGGAATTGACGACTTTGAGCCGCCAGGACGGTGCCGTTGTCGAGCTTGTTCAACAACGTGACCATGGCGATCGGCGTGGCAACATCCTTGCTGTCGGCAAGGTGGCCACGCTCCCTCAGCAACTGGGCGATGGTCCGGTCCATTCGGATGCCGGTAATCCTGTGCGACGACAGCCACTGCTGAATAGCGACGGGGCCCCCGAGAGCGGCAAGCAATTGGTCGGTCGCCTGGTTGTCGCTATGGACGATCATCAACTCCATGACCTTTGCGGCGGGACGACCGACGATCATATCGCCGAGGGTGCGGCGACCTTGGTCGACGTCGGCAAGGTAGGCGGCGGCAATGGCGATCTTGACCGTGCTCGCCATCGGAAACGGCGTGTCCCCCCTGACGGATGCGGTCGAGCCATCGCGAAGGTCCAGGGCAGCGATACCGTAGTCACCGGAGCGTTCCGCGACCAGCAAACTCAACACGCGTTCGAGCCCGGTAGGCGCAATCGAGTCTGCGGTCGCCGGTGTCGCAACGAGAACGCTAGCGGCGATGCTCGAGAGAAACAGGCAGGAAAGCCGAGGTGCGCGCATCAGTCGTCCTTGAATGTCGTCCGTCGTCGAAGTGGAGATGCTAGACCGAAAAACATGAACGCATCATGTTGCATGCCGCTGAGGAACGAACAACGGCGAATGGCATGCGACGGGTAGCGAATCCAGCCATGTCCGGTATCTTGCTCTTCCGCCCGTCGCTTTTGACATGGCAGCGGCCACTGCGGCCACGTCCCATGCGGTAGATGATGCCAACGCCTGCGCGCATGCGCCGAAGTCGAAAGATTCAAAAGTTACCGACGCCGGAGAAAACGATGTCGGCTGGGCGCACCTCAAAGACGCGCGAAAAGATCGCCGATGGACGCAACGAAATGCGTGCTCATGGCCGCGATCGCTGCTTTCGGGTCCCGGTCCGCGATCGCTCTCGCCAGATCGTGATGATGCGCCAGCACGGCGGTACGCTGCCGCGCGGTGGTTCGCGTTGCCCAGGCCGCAGGCACGGCATGCACCATCATCGGAGCGAACGAGCGGACGATCTGCAGAAACAGCATGTTGCGCCCCGCCTGTGCGATCGCCTGGTGAAACGCGATGTCATGGCGGGTCAGCGCGTCGACGTCGGTACCGGCCGCTTCCATCGCCTCGGCCAGGCCGGCGATCGTCCGCGCCTCGTCGTCGGTGCGTTCGATCGCGGCGAGTTCGGCGGTGCGCAGTTCCAGCGTGCGGCGCACATCCCAGATCTGCACCATCGAGATCTGCGCCGTCGCCACCGCGTGATCGAGCGACGTCGCCATCACCGAACCGTCGATCGCGGCAACGCGGGCACGCCGCCCGTTGCCGACGTCGATCAGCCGCAACGCCGCCAGCGCACCGAACGCCTCGCGCAGCACCGGGCGGCTGACGCCCAACTCGGTCGCGAAATGACCTTCTGACGGCAGCGTATCGCCGACCTTCATGTCGTTCGTGCGGATGTGCGTGCGGACCGCGTGAACCGCCTGGTCGACAAGCGAGCCGCCCTCGACCAGTCGCAGGCTCGCCGCGCTCATGCCGCGAGCCGCGGTGCGCGCAGTGAAGAGGGTGTCGTGCCGAACTGCCGCGAGAAAGCGCGCGTGAAACTGGCGTTGTTGAGATAGCCGCACTGATACCCGATCGACGATACCGGCAAGTCGGTCGCGATCAGCAGCTGACGGGCCGCCCCGAGCCGCCGGTCGAGCAGCGCGTCGGCCACCGTGCAGGCGAACATGTCGCGGAAGCCGCGCGTGAGCTTCGCCCGGTTCAGTCCACAGGCGCGTGCGATCGAGTCGAGCGTCATCTTCTCGCCCCAGCGCTCGTCGATCATCCGTTTCGCCGCGACGATCCGCTGGCTGTCGCGAGCAGACAATTGCCCGGCACCCGCGAGTGGGACCAAGTCGTCCTCGACGATCCGCTGGAACGTACTGGACAGGAGCTCGATAGATTTTGCCGAACGATGCGTGCTGCGCCAGGGTTCGGGCAGCGTGCAATCGAGGATCGCGGCGACCATCATCCGCAACTCGCTCGGCAGATGGCACGCGATGTTCGCGTCGGGCGCGTAATCGAAGACCCGCAGGCAGGCGCCACGTTCGACCGCAAGGACAAGGATCGCGCGCTCCTCCGAAGGAACCGAGCCGGTGGTGACCGTGACTTGCGCCGGCATGTCCTCGCCGAGCGTGAAGCAGAGGACCACCGCGTCGGCGGAAACGGCCGTCGGGTCGACCAGACCCTCGCCGATGAAGGCCGCCATCTCGGGCGACACCGTGACCCGTTCCTTCTGCATGCTATCCTCGCCCAACACCGATCTCCTGTTCCCGATTGCCGGGATTGGGTCGATCATGCAGCTATCGGATAGCTCGCGCAAGAGCTATCTTACAGGTTAGGCCGTTGCCGCTAGCGGGGCGCGACGCATCGCCATCGTGAAGGCGACGACGGAGATCGCGCTGGTCACCACGCCGACGATCGCGAGCCCCTGCGCGAGATGCGCCTCGCCGCCCAGCATGCCGCTTGCCGCCGCGACCAGCGTAGGTGCCAGGCCGTAGCCGATCAGCCCGGCGATCGCGATGAACGCGCCGATGCACAACCCGCGCAGTTCGTTGGGAATGAGCACGGTCAATGCCACCGAAGTCACGACGCCCGTCACTGCGCCGCACGTCACGAGCAGGCCGACCGCGACCCCGAACAGCGGGACCGAGGGCATGATCGGGAACAGCGCGGCAGGCACGCCGACGGCGGCGGCAACGATCGCACCGATCAGCAAGCCGCCGCGCCGCCCGCTCTTCTGTCCCCGGTCGGCGGACAGCCCACCGACGATCGCACCCACGACGCCCGAGCCAAAGAGCAGCGTGCCCATCCAGCCGGCGAACTGGTCGGGCTGCAGGTGGAAATTGCGCGACAGGACCGGCGAGACCCAGATCCCGGCGGCGGCATCGGCCATCACCACGCTGATCTGTCCGATGAACAACGGGATCAGGAAGACGCGACGTGCCCACAGCTCGCCAGCGACGATTTTGAACGGCGCATGCGTGCCCGCCGCAACCTCCTGCCGCGCCGGTTCGCGCAGCAGGAACAGCGGCAGGATCGCGATCACGCTGATGACCGCGAGGCCCAGATGGACGCTGCGCCACGGCATCATGCCTGCGAACCATGACGGCGCGCCGCCATGCGCGAACAGGCCGAACAGCGCGCCTGACAAGCCCAGGGCGAGCGCAATGCCAAGCGACTTGCCAAGGTTGACGACCAGCATCGCCCTGCCCCGCTGCGTCGGGACGCAGAAGTCGGCGCACAGCGACAGCGCCGCGGTCAGCGCGCCGGTCGTGCCGATCCCCGTCAGCATGCGCGCGACGAACAGCACCGGCACGCCCTGCGCGAAGGCGGTGAGCACCGTGCCCAGCGTCCACACGAGCGCGAGCGCGATCATCATCCGCACGCGGTTGTAGCGATCGACCAGGATACCGATCGGGATCGAGAACACCGCGAGCGGCAGTGCCGCCGACAGTCCCTGGATCAGGCTCAGCGTATAGTCGCTGAGGTGCAATTCGGCCTTCGCGCCCTCCTGCACCGTCCCGAACGAGCCCATCATCGTGAAGCCAACAGCCATCGCCAGCGCGAGCGCGAGCAACGGCAGCAGCGTCCTTACGAACGGCGGTGAGGTTGCCTCGATCGGTCGGGCGAAATCGGTCATGCAGGGTCCTTATGCAAGCGCACGGCGCAGTGCCTCGTGGCTGTCGCGGCGCGCCTGTTGCGAAACCGGACCGTCGGCGAAGACATCGAAGGCGTGATAGCCGCCGGGATAGACGTGAAGCTCGACCGGCACGCCCGCGCGAATCAGCCGCGTCGCGTAATCGATGTCCTCGTCGACGAAGAGATCGAGTGCGCCGGTCGCGATATAGGTACGCGGCAGGTTGCCGAGATCGGTCGCGCGGGCTGGTGCCGCGTAGGGCGAGACGTCGTCACCACCGGGCGCGTGGCCGAGTAACGAACTCCAGCCGAAGCGGTTGCTCTGCGCAGTCCAGATAAACTCGCCGGCGTACGGATGCGGTGGCACTGAGCAGGTGCGATCATCGAGCATCGGGTAGATCAGATGCTGGAACGCGAGCGCATACTCACCACGGTCGCGCACCATAAGCGCCAGCGCCGCGGCATACCCGCCGCCCGCACTCTGCCCCATCACCCCGAGCCGGGTCGGATCGATTCCAAGCCTGTCGGCATTCGCGATCGTCCAGGCGAGCCCTGCATAGCAATCCTCGATCGGCCCCGGAAAGTTCGTCTCGGGCGCCAGACGGTATTCGACCGACACCATGACGCATTGCAGGTCGGCGATCAGCGGACGGACCAGCGGATCATAATCGCTGACCTTGCCCATCACATAGCCGCCGCCGTGGATGTGATAGATACAGGGCAGCGGGCCGGTAGCGCCTACCGGGCGGAAGACGTGCAGGTCGATATCGGGCGCTCCGGCAGGCCCTGGAACCGTATGGATCTCCAGCGTCGCCAGCGACTCGTCGGCCGGGGGAAACATCGAGGGCCGGTCACGCATCGCCGGCAGGATGTCTTCCGTGAGCGATATCCGCGGCATGATCTCCAGCAGCGGGCGGAGCGTGGGATCGACGAGGTGCAGGCTGTCCATGGAAAATCCTTCTTCCCCCTCCCTGGAAGGGAGGGGTCGGGGGTGGGTCGGTTCGGGGCGCACACTAGCGCCTGCCAACAAGCCGACCCACCCCCAGCCCCTCCCTTCCAGGGAGGGGAGCAGTTTCAGAACGCGAAGATCTTGCCCGGATTGAACAGGTTGTGCGGGTCCAACGCATGCTTCAGCGTCCGCATCAGATCGACCGCATCGCCCAGTTCGGCGACCAGCCAGTCCTGTTTGCCAATGCCGATGCCGTGCTCGCCGGTGCAGGTGCCGTCCATCGCCAGCGCACGCTCGACCATCCGCGCGTTGATTGCCGACACCTCGGCCAGTTCGGCCTCGGACTCCGGATCGATCGAGAAGACGACGTGGAAATTGCCGTCGCCGACATGGCCGAGAATGGTGGCCGGGACCGACGAGGCCTGGAGGTCGGCCTTGGTCTCGCCGATGCACTCTGCCAACCGGCTGATCGGCACGCACACGTCGGTCGCCCAACCGACCGCGCCGGGGCGCAGGTTGACCGCCGCGTAATACGCCTCGTGCCGCGCCTTCCACAGCTTCGAACGTTCCTCGGGCAGGTTCGACCAGCGGAAATCGCCGCCGCCGTTTGCCGCCGCCAGCTCACGCACCGTCTCGGCCTGTTCGTCGACATAGCGCGGCGAGCCGTGGAATTCGAAGAACAGCGTCGTCAGTTCGGGATAATCGAGCTTCGACCAGGCGTTGACCGCCTTCATCTGCATGTCGTCGAGAATTTCGACGCGAGCGAGCGGCACGCCGATCTGGATCGCCTGCACCACGGTATCGACCGCGCCGTTCAGCGTGTCGAAGCTGCACACCGCGGACGAGATCGCCTCGGGTATCCCATGAAGCCGCAACGTCACCTCGGTGATGATGCCAAGCGTTCCCTCTGAGCCGACGAACAGCCGGGTCAGGTCATACCCCGCCGCCGATTTCCGCGCGCGGCGGCTCGTGCGGATCTCGCGGCCGTCGGGCGTCACCACGCGCAGGCTCAGCACCGCCTCGCGCATCGTGCCGTAGCGCACCGCGTTGGTGCCGCTCGCCCGCGTCGCGGCCATCCCGCCGATCGTCGCATTGGCGCCGGGATCGATCGGAAAGAATAGCCCCAGGTCGCGGATATGTTCGTTCAGCTGCTCGCGGCGGACCCCCGCCTGCACCGTGCAGTCGAAGTCTTCGGCATTGATCGACACGATCTGCGTCATCTCCGACAGGTCGACCGAGACACCGCCGTGTACCGCCAGCGTGTTGCCCTCGATCGAGGTGCCCGCGCCGAACGCAACGATCGGCACCTTGGCGGCGGTGCACAGCTTGACGAGATCGACCACCTCCTCGGTCGACCGGCAAAAGACGACCGCGTCGGGCAGCATCGGTGCGAAATGCGCCTCGCTGCTGCCGTGGTGGAGCCGCATCGCGTCGCTCATCTGGAGCGCATCGCCGAACCGCTGCTTGAGCGCCGCGACGAACGCCGGGTCGAGCGGTGCGCGCGCTATGGGGTCGAAATGCATGGTCATCCTAGAACCGGAAGCTGGCGCGTACGCCGTAGCGGCGGCGGTCGCCCTGGATCGCGAGGTTCGACGCCAGCGGCGCGAGCCCGGCCCGCACCAGCGCCGACTTGTCGATATAGCTCTCGATGAACTTGGTGTTGAACAGGTTCGTGCCGAACGCCGTGATGGTCAGGCCGCTGGAGAAACGAAAGCCGAGCGACGCATTGGTGATCGCATAGGCCGATAGTTTCGGCGCGACATTGGGGTCGAGCGAGGAGCCGATGCGGCTGCCCTTCCCGAAGATGCCGGCGTCGAGCAGCACCGCATTGGCGCCGACCGGCACGGTGTAGGTCGTATTGAAGTTGAAGTTGTAATCGGGCGTGAAGATGATCCGGTCGCTCGATACGTGGACGCCGGTGGTCGCGAAATACTGGCTGTCGTCGGTGATGCGGGCATGGAGATACGACGCGCCGGCATCGATCCGCCACTGGTTCGTCACGCGCAGGTGCGCCTCCACTTCGGCGCCGTAGCTTTCGACGGTGCCGGTATTGAGGTTGATCGCGACGAATCCCCCGCTGGTGTTGGGCGCGAGCGAGTTCTGGCCGATGAAGTCCTTGTAGTCGTTGTAGAACACGTCGGCGTTGATCGTCAGGCGACGGTCGAACGCGTCGAACTTGGTGCCGAGTTCGTAGGTCCAGACATTGTCGCCCTTGTAGGTCGCATCCTCCGGCCGCGTACCCGGACCGTTCTGGCCACCGCCGCGGATACCCTTGGCGACAGAGGCGTAGCTCATCACCGCCGGCGTCCAGTGCTGAGTCAGCGTCACGCGCGGCTGGAACTGATCCTTCTTGTACTCGGGTGCCGTATACGGCGTCGTGCCGTTGACCTGGCTCGCGACCAGCTTCTGGTGATCGTACCGGCCGCCGACCGCGAGATCGAGCGTGCCGACTTTCAGGAACGCGGTGGCGAAGATCGCGCGCGTGTCGTTGCGGACATAGGTCGACGACGGCGTGGTCGAGGCCGGCGCCGGGAAGGTCGGCCCCAGCAGCGCGCGGAAATCGATCGTCGTCAGCTGGTCGCTCGTCTGCGTGTAGCGGTTGCCGTACAGCCCGATCAACGTCGAGAACGCGTCGCTCCACTGCGTATCGAAGCGCAGTTCGGCGGTCTTGGTCTTTAAGGTCGAACCGCCGCGGGTGCGGAGCAGGTCGACAGGGCCGAAATCGCCGTCGTTGATCCCGGCGACATTCTTCTGGTTATAGGCGCCGATCGCGGTGATCTTGGTTTTCAGCGAGGCGGCGTCGAACTCGCCCTTCACGCTCGCGCCGTAATAGTCGATCACCGCACGGTTCAGGACGTTGGTCGCGCCGTCGAGGCGGTAATCGGTCGGCCCGGCGACATGAATATACGAGGTGCTGCCGCCCGCGGTCTGGTCGTAGTTGCCGTTGACGGTGAACACCGCCCAGTCGGCGGGCGTGAAGCGCAGCGTGCCGCCGACGCTCTGCTGCTTCAGCGGGTTCATGTCGCCGATCGTCAGCGTGTTGCGCATGAAGCCGTCCTGCTCATGATAGGACGAGCCGATCCGGAACTGCAGCAGGTCGCGCACGATCGGCCCGCTGACCGAGCCCGAGACCGACGCGTAATTGTCCGTGCCGGCGACCGCGGCGTCGAACCGCCCTTCCCATTCGTTGCCCGGCTGGCGTGTGATGACGTTGATCGCGCCGCCCAGCGTGTTGTTGCCGAACAGCGTCCCCTGCGGCCCGCGCAGCACTTCGATCCGCGCGACGTCGACGATCGGCGAGTTGAGGTAGGACGTGTTCGGCTGATAGACCCCGTCGATGAAGATCCCGACGCCCGGCTGCACCGTGTCGATCAGCGTCGTGCCGATCCCGCGGATCGAGACGAACGCGCGGCCAACGCTGTCCGAATTGATGTTGAGGCCCGGCGTGTAGGACGCGATGTCCTTTACCGTGTTGACCTGCAGTTCCTTCAGCCGATCGCCGGTGATCGCGGTCACCGCGATGGGCACGTCCTTCAGCGACTCCTGGCGCTGGCGGGCAGTGACGACGATGTCATCGGAGCTGACGGACGTTGCGGTCTTGGCCGTATCGGCGGCGTCCTGCGTCGCCGATACGGCAGCGTCCTGAGCGAAGGCTGGCACGGTGGTGAAGGCGGCGGCGGCGCATCCTGCGGCGAGCAATGTCTTGAAGCGCATTGGATCCTCATCCCTTTAGAGCGCCGATCCATCGCCGGCTACTTCTACAGTCAGAGCTATCCGATAGCTTACCTGTATGAAAGGTCTCGCGCTATGCCGTCCGGCTCGCGGGCTTCGCCGATCGGTGCGTTACCAGCAGCTATAGCCGCCGTCGGCGAGGACGATGCTGCCGGTCATCAGGCTTGCCGCATCCGAGGCCAGGAATGCAACGATCGACGCGACTTCTTCGGGTTCGCCGAGACGGCCCTGCGGCGTGCCGTCGATCCAGCGCTTGTACATTTCTCCCTCGCGATCCGCGAAGCTGTTGAGAACGGTGTTGATATAGGTCGGGGCGACCGCGTTGACGCGGACGCCGCGTGGCGCCCATTCGGCAGCGAGGCTCTTGGTCAGCTGATGCACTGCGGCCTTCGATGCGTTGTAATAGCTCTGCGGTTGCGGTCGGTTGACGATGAAACCGCTCATCGACCCGACATTGACGATCGCGCCCTTCCCCGCTGCCAGCATGTGCCGGCCAAAGGCGCGCGCACACCAGAAGGTGCCGTTGAGATTGACGTCGAGTACGTTCAGCCAATGCTCGTCGGCGACGTCTTCCGCTGGGGTTTCACTGCGCGCGATGCCGGCATTGTTGACGAGGATGTCGATTGCCCCGAGCTGATCGGCGACCGTGGTGACGCGTGCCGGGTCGGTCACGTCCATCGCGATGCCGTCGACCGCATAGCCCTTGTCCGCGAGCGCCACCTGTCCGGCTGCAATCGCCGCCTCGTCGCGGTCGCCGATCGTCACGTGCGCGCCCATCTCCGCCAGCGCTTCGGCACAGGCGAGGCCGATCCCCGCCGCGCCACCCGTCACGAGCGCACGGCGGCCGGTCAGCTTCAGTCGTTCGAGATACATCGTCGGTCCTCAGGGCAGGAAGGGTGCGGCCGGCATGACGGGCTCGTGCCGCGCCTCCTGCCGGACAAGCGAATAGACCTGCCGCGTCTCGGCATCGAATTCGACCCAGGGCAGGCGGCCATCGGTCGCGAACCGGATCCACAGCGCGTGCATCCGTTCGGCAAGATCCTGTGGTGGATTGGGTCCGCACAGACCCTGCTCGCCGGTCGCACACGCCAAGGCGTCGAACACGAACGGCAGCTCCATGCCGTGCGACGCGCCTAGCTCGCCGCCGAACATCGGCGAACGCCAGTCGAACTCGTACATGTGCGTGCGCCCCTTGTGCGCCTCGGCAAAACGCCGCGCGGGCCAGCGAAAGACGAGGTCGTTCATCGCATCGGTCAGCGCCTGTCCGGGTTTGCGGCCCTTCGTGCCGATCCCGTAGGCCTTCAGCACCTTGCGCGCATGCGGTTGCGACTTGTGGAGAACATAGGTCGCCAACAACCGCCCGATCTTGTCACGCACGCCGGTGGGAACGAGATACAGGTTCATCTCCTCGGCATTGGTACCGATCAGCAGATCCACCTCCGCGCCCGCGCCGTTCGCCAGGGCATCGAGCGGACGTTCCGGCAGCACGTCGTCGCCGTGGACGGGGACGAAGCGGCTGATCCCGAACACCGGTTCGTGGCCCGCCTCGTCGCGCAGATCGATCCGCGCAGTCGGTGCCGATACCGCCTCTACCGCGTCGATCAATGCGTCGTACGGCACGCTGCTAAAGCCGGTCGCGTCCGGGGTGATCTTCAGGATCTTCGCGAGCTTCTTCACCAGTCGCTGCATCACCGGGACCGAGCGCGTCATCCCGCCATGCCCGCTCTGGACGATCGCGCGCCGGAACAATCCCCTGGCGAGCGGCGAGGCGATCAGGTCGGCGATCGCCATCGCGCCCGCGGACTCACCAAACACCGTGACGTTGCCCGGATCGCCACCGAACGCCGTAATGCCGTCCCGTACCCACGTCAGCGCCGCGATCATGTCGCGCAGCCCTAGGTTGGTCGGCACGCCCGGGATCGGCAGGAAGCCGTCCACGCCCATCCGGTAATTGATTGCGACGCAGATCACGCCATCGCGTGCGAACGTGCTGCCGTCCTGCACCGGCGCATCCTTGCTGCCGATTACGAACCCGCCGCCGTGGATGAACACCATCACCGGCAAGCCAGTCCGGTGGTCATCGGGCCGCCAGATATTCGCCGTCAGATAGTCGTCGCCCGGGGCCCAACCCTCGCCGATCAGCGGCACGGTATCGAGGCCTGGGAACGCCTTGGTCCGCTGCGGCGCATTTGGTCCGGCCACCGTCGCGTCGCGCACGCCTGACCACGGCACGACCGGTTGTGGCGGCGCGAACCGGTTCGCACCCACCGGCGCCGCGGCGTAGGGCACGCCGAGGAACCGCCGCACGTCGCCCGCGGCACTCCCCTGCACGATACCGTCGGCGGTCGAGACGATGGGTTGGCTCACGATGTTCTCTCCTCCCGACCGCGGCTCCGGTCGGAGGACAAAGGTAGCAGCCCGGCAACGCACGTCGCGAACTCACGTTATGCGCATCGTTGCTTTTATCGTGCAGTCCGGTGGGCCGACGAGCGCCCGCGTTACCAGGCCCCGGTCCCGGTCGCGCCCTGCTGGTATTCGGCGATGCGCCGTCGGGTCGCTGGCGATGTCGTCTCCGGCAGGTCGCCCAGCGGGAACCAGCCCGCCTGTTCGATCTCCCGCAGGTCGGCGCGGGCGAGAACACCGCTCGCCCCGGTTCGTACGACGAAGATCACGATATGGTCGTCCTTGCCCTCCCCGCGACTGTGATAGACGCCGAGCACCCGCTCGATCACCGGGTCGGCGATCGCCACTTCCTCGGCAAGCTCGCGCAACAGCGCGGCGGCGATACTCTCGCCCTTCTTCACGCCGCCGCCCGGGAGATACCAGTGATCGGCATAGGTATGCCGCACCAGCGCAACCCGCCCGTCCCGATCCAGCAACAGCGCGCGAACGCCGATCGTGCGTGGCTTGCCGATACGCCAGACCAGCCGCGCCACTTTGCCGATCAGTCGATGACGTACACCCACGCGCTCATTCCCCCACCGCTGATCGCCACTTCGCAAGCGTACGCGAAAACCTGGTTCGACGCGCCGTATGCCTATCCACGAGCATAGCCATGCAGCGGACGGGCACAGCAAATGGTTTCGCCGCTTGTGCCGAACGCGCGCAGATTGCGAGCGCTCCCCCGAGATCCGAATCACGGGGGAGACGCGTCGGGACGACGTCATCCCGCCGCGTTTGCCATCCCGAACATCGGCGAGGCGGTATGGCGTGGGAGAGCGATGGTGAAAAAGCTTCGACTACCAGTAGCGATCGTGACGGGCGCCGGATTGGCGATGGCGGGGACCCTCAGCCTGTCCGCACGATCGGGACTTGAGTCGGGATCGGCGCCAATTCGCATCGTCAGCGTCGGCATCGATGCATCGGTAGCCACGCCGTCACCCACCGCCTCAATCGCGTCCGCCCCGGAACCCTGCACTGCGCTCACCAACTCCGCCGGCTCGACCGAACCCGCACCAGGTACGACCAAGTGCGGTCTACCCAGCCGTGTAACCTTGCAGGATCGCGTGTGGTTCGGCGCCTATTGGCAGCTGCTCGCCACGCCGATCATCCTCGGCGGGGGCTACGTCAACGCGCGCGTCGAACGGACCAGCGACGGCAACTTCTTCGACGGCATCGTCGACAAGGTTGACGGCAATGGTCAGGTCACGGACGTCATTCTCGCCTTCGCGGGCGCGCAGGGGCTCGACGCCGTTCAGGGTGAATCGATCCTCGCGGGCATTCCCCTCGACGAGGCGACGCGCGCGACGCAGGTCTACGAGCGGCTGCTGAACGATCCGCGCTATGCCAATGCGCGCATTCACGTCACCGGGCATTCGCTTGGCACCGGCTATGCCCAATATATCCTGGCCTACGCGCTCAAGACGCACGGCGTGGCCGCGACCGACGCGCGGTCCGACTTCCTGGCATTCGGCGCGCCCAACTGGCTCGCCTCGGCCGCGGCGCACTTCGGGGTCGACCCGGAGTTGGTAGCGGCGCGCATAGTCGACTTCACCGCCGCGAACGATCCGGTACTCCTGAACGGCGTGGTGCGGATCGGCATCAACAATCATTTGCCCGCGTTCACCGGGCTACCCGGGCTCGGCGCCGCGATCGACGTCATCGGCGCGCACTGGCCGACCACCTACGCCGCCGCGCTCGGCCTGCCCGACTGGCTGTCGGCGGCCGATCAGACGGCGGCAACAAGCGCGCTCAGCGCACAATTCAAGACGGGCGATTCGATCTCCCCCACCTACGGACCGGCGGGCGGCATGCCACTGACTGTCGACGGCAGCGACAAGGCCGAATGGGTCGCAGGACTGGCGGGGGCAGACCGGCTGATCGGCCATGGCAGCGCCGACGTGCTGACCGGCGGGGCTGGCGCTGATCGCTTCGTCTATCTCGATCGCAACGATAGCGGCACCTCGCCAGACCGCGAAGATCGGATCACCGACTTCTCGCAGTCCGAGGGCGATCGCATCGACCTGTCGGCGCTCGCCGTGCTGCCACTCAAGTTCATGGGCACAGCGCCGTTCACCGGGCCAGGCCAGGTCCGCATAGCGTTCGAAGGCGGTGCCACGCTGGTGATGGTCAACCTGGACGGCGACCCGTCACCCGACTCCATCATCCGGCTGAGCGGAACCATTAGGTTAACGCCACGAGACTTCATCTTGTGATGGCCGAGACATGCAAATGAGCGCAAAACCATGACGCGACTTCGACGGGCGAACAATGTTGCCGACCTGCGCCTGATGGCGCGCAAACGGCTGCCGCGCCCGATCTTCGACTATATCGATGGTGGCGCCGACGACGAGGTGTCGCTGCACCGAAACGTCGGCGCTTTCTCGAACTACGAGCTGGTGCCGGACGTCTTGAACGACGTCTCGGCAATCCGGACCGGGACGACGCTGTTCGGACAGTCATCGCGCTGGCCGCTGATGCTGGCGCCGACCGGGCTTACCCGGATGTTCCACGGCCACGCCGAACTCGCCGTCGCGCGCGCTGCCGCGCGGCATGGCATCCTTTACAGCCTGTCGACGATGGGAACGACGCGGCTGGAAGACCTTGCCCAGGCATTTTCTGGGCCGAAGGTCTTCCAGATCTACATCTTCAAGGACCGCGGCCTGACAGCGGAGTTCGTCGCGCGCTGCCGGGATGCAGGTTTCCAAGGGCTCGCGCTGACCGTCGACACGCCCGTCGCCGGCAACCGTGAGCGAGACCGGCGCAGCGGACTGTCGCTGCCGCCCAAGCTGACGCTCAAGTCCCTCCTTAGCTTTGCACGTCATCCCTCATGGTCGCTGCCTGCGCTGACGGGGTCGAAATTCGATCTCGCGAACGTCAGCCACAAGATCGACGCGCTCGCATCGGGGCCGATGAGCCTGTTCGACTATATCGGCGGCCAGTTCGATCGCTCGGTCAATTGGCGCGACGTCGAATGGCTTGCGCGCGAATGGAACGGCCCGCTCGCGATCAAGGGCGTGATGACACCAGAGGACGCGCGCCGGTCGATCGCGTCGGGCGCAACTGGCGTGATGGTCTCCAATCACGGCGGTCGCCAGCTCGATGGCTCCCCTGCGCCGATCGACCAGATCGCCGCGGTACGCGACGCCGTTGGCGATGCGCCCGACGTCATATGCGACGGCGGCATCAGGCGCGGCTCGGACATCGTGAAGGCGCTGGCGCTGGGCGCGACCGCCTGCTCGATCGGGCGCCCTTATCTGTACGGCTTGGCCGCAGGCGGAGAGGCAGGCGTCGACCGCGTACTGACGCTGCTCACCGAGGAGTTCGAGCGTACGATGACCCTCGCAGGCGTGAACGATATCGCGGCCCTGGCCCCGCGCCATGTTCGGTTGAACCGCGCTTAGGTGAATCCGCCGGTGCTTTCCGACCGTCAGCCTAGGTCAGGTTTGACATGATCGACGCGCCGTTATGCTACCAACCAGTCGGACGGCACCTTCCAGGGCATATGCTGAACTCCTCGCGTCAGTCTGAACCTTGATCCGCCCCTTAGCGCAATTGCAATTGACATATATCCTTGTTGCATATTAGTAATGTGTGACAAGGATATATGGGTGTGAGATGAACGAGACTGAGTTCCTCGATGGATATGATCCACACCGGTATGAGCGCCCATCGGTTGCGGTCGATCTGATCCTGGCCAGCGTCGTCAACGGCCGGCCCGCCGCGTTGCTCATGCAGCGTTCCGAGCATCCTTGTCTCGGCACGTGGTCTCTGCCCGGTGGATTCGTCGGCATCGACGAGAGCCTCGATGCCGCGGCACACCGCGTGCTCGAAACGAAAGTGCGGATGGCGGACGCGTATGTCGAGCAACTCTACACGTTCGGCACGGTCGACCGTGACCCGCGCACCCGAGTTATCAGCGTCGCGTATTTCGCACTACTTCCCCCTGCCCGCTTCGCAGCCGCGCTGAAAGCCTCTCCCGACCTGACATTGGCCGAACTCGTCGTCCCGTGGTCCGGCGAGACCGGCGGGCCGGTCGAGGCGCGGTCACAGGACGGAGACGCGCTGCCACTGGCGTTCGACCATGCCGACATGCTCGGGCTCGCGATGCTGCGGCTGCGTGGCAAGCTCGATTATTCGGACGTCGCCTTCGCGCTTCTCCCCGAACGCTTCACGCTGCGGGCGCTGCAGGACGTCCACGAGACGATCCTGGGAAAATCGCTCAACAAGCCCGCCTTTCGCCGCCGCATGCTTGCCACGAACACGCTGGTGGCGACCGGCGAGCGCGAGACCGGTGCGTCGTTCCGTCCTGCCGAACTCTTCCGCCACCATTCGACACAGGAGTAACCGTCATGGCCTCGATCAAGAACCTCGGTTTCCTCGCCCAACTGCGTAGCGATGCGAGCAACCACGTCATCCGCTACCGCAGCGGCAAGGTGAAGCAGAGCGGGCGCGGGCTGGTCTTCTGGTTCCGTCCGGAGACCGCGAGCATCGCCGAGCTGCCGATGGACGACCGCGAGATGGCGATCTTCGTGAAGGGCCGCAGCCAGGACTTCCAGAGCGTGGCGATCCAGGGCACGCTGACCTGGCACGTCGCCGATCCCGAACTGCTCGCCTCGCGCGTCGATTTCAGCCTGGGCCTGCTCACCGGTGCCTATAAGAGCGAACCGATTCAGCGGATCGAGACCCGGCTCGCGGGGCTCGTCAACCAGGCGGCGTTGCAATATCTCGCGCAAGGCTCGGTACGGGCGCTGCTCGACGCCGGTCCCGAGCCGCTGCGCCACCAGCTCGAAGCCGCGCTCGCCAACGATCCCGCGCTGAACGAAATCGGCATCGCGGTCACCGCGGTTCGCCTTACGAACCTCGCGCCATCGAGCGAACTCGAACGCGCGCTCCAGACCCCGACCTTCGAGGCATTGCAGCAAAAGGCCGACCAGGCGACGTTCGAACGCCGTGCGCTCGCGGTCGAGAAGGAGCGTGCGATCGCCGAGAACGAACTCGCCAACCGTACCGAACTCGCACGCCGCGAGATGCTGCTCATCACGCAGGAGGCCGAGAACGCACGCAACCGCGCCACCGGTCTGGCCGAGGCGCAGCAGGTCGAGGCGGGGGCGGAAGCCGAGCGTATCCGCACGGTCGAGAGTGCCAAGGCGGAAGCGGAGCAGGCCCGGATGACGATCTACCGCGACTTGCCACCTGGCGTAATGCTCGGGCTCGCCGCGCGCGAGCTGGCGGGCAAGCTCGATACGATCGAGCATCTGAACATCACGCCCGACCTCCTCGCGACCGTGCTCGGCGAATTCCGCAATGCCTCGGCCGCTCCGGCAGCGCACACTGCGCTGCCCCGCTGATGGCGACCAACGCCCCGCGCGCGGTCTTCGTCACCCGCGAGACCGACTATGACCTCCTGCTCGCGCGGCACGCGACGCGCGGGCAGGCGAAGTTCTTTCTGAAGACGCGGGGCCAGGACATCGATGCGATCGAGGATCGCCACCGCCGGTTCCACGCGACGCTGCATCAAGCCCGCTCGCTCGTCCCCGACGACTGGCGCCAGGCGAGTGTCGCTCGTGCCGACCTGGACCGCTTCCTGTTCGGCCCGGAGGACGTGATCGTCGCCGTCGGGCAGGACGGACTAGTCGCCAACGTCGCGAAGTATCTCGACGGGCAACCCGTGCTCGGGCTCAACCCCGCCCCCGACCTGTACGACGGCGTCCTGGTGCGCGTGCCGCTCGCGCGCCTGTCCGCTTTGCTGCCAGCGAGCGTCGCGGGTGCGGCGCCGGCCGAACAGCGGACGATGGTCGAGGCGCGGCTGGATACCGGCGAGCGGCTGCTGGCGTTGAACGAGGTGTTCGTCGGTCATCGCAGCCACCAGTCGGCGCGCTACCGGATCACCTGCGGCGACCAGGCCGAGGATCACTCGTCGAGCGGGCTGATCGTCGCGTCGGGGACCGGTGCGACGGGCTGGGCACGCTCGATCATGGAGGCGACGCATGCCGCCCTTCCCCTCGATCCGCAGGAGCGCGCAGTCGGGTTCTTCGTGCGTGAACCCTTCCCCAGCGTGGCTACCGCGACCTCGCTTCGTGCCGGCAAGCTCGTAGGCCAGCCGCTCGCGGTCACGTCGCGGATGAACGATGGCGGTGTGATCTTCGCGGACGGCGTCGAACAGGACTTCTTCGCCTTCGACTGGGGCCGCGGCGTCACGATCGCCCCCGCCACCCGCACTCTTCATCTCATTACCGGTTAAGTCGTTCGGCACAGTGCTCGCTCAAGGCCAACACGGCCACCCGAGACAACGACCTTCTTGTTGGTCAGCTCAGGACGTCAGTAGCGATAACGCAACACGGCCTTGCCGCCTGGTCGCAGCAGCGGCGACCAAGTAGAAATTCCGTCGATACGACGAACCTCGTCGCCGTCGGCTTCGATCGCCTGGCCCGCGGCGCCGATCGCCACGTCGAGCATCACGGGAAACGAGTTGCCGTTGCTCGCCGTTACGACGGCCTCGTGCGAACCGGCGGTTTCTGAAGTTAGCGCCCCCGGCTGGATCAGCACGGCTGCTGCCTGGGTTAGTGTCACACGCCTACTCACGCCGGCGGCCAGACGCACCGTCTCGCCAATTGTGCGGTCGCCGATCGTTCCCAAACCGAGAAGCAATCGCCCGCCTGCCTGCTCCGCGTAGAGCGCAGTGCTGCCGGCGGGCAGCGGCACGCCCAAGCTGTGCTGTTTATCGTTCTTCAGCACCAGCACGATCGACGTCGGCACACCGTCGAGTTGTTGCCCGGGATACACTGCGCGCCGGTAGCGCCGTTCGACCGGCACCGCCTTTTGAACGATCAGGGCAACCTGCTTCTGTCCCCTGGCCGCGACGGTGGTCGGCATCGGCACGCGGTACAGCTTGAGGTCACCCAGGTCCTCGGGTGGCGGTGGTGGTGGCGGTGGTGGTGGTGGCGGTGCCGGAACCGGCGCAGATAGCGCGAACTCCATGACTCGCGATCCGGTTACCACGATCTCTTCGGCCAGCTCGAATTGCTTTTGCCGTAGGTCGGAGGTCGTCGTGCCGAGCGGGTAGCAGACCAATCGCAGCGCACCAGCCGTCGCAGGCATCGCCGGGACCGCGACGCGGTTGAGCCGGCCTGCGACGGCCTGAACGTCCGCATTCGAGAAGATCTCTGGATTGCCGTTGGCGAGAGTCAGCCAAGCGAACAGGTCGACCGTGCGACCGTCGGCGGCAAGCGACGTGACGTAGCTCGCTCGCCAGTCGAAGCCCGAGGACAGATAGGAGAGTCGCACCGTGACCGTGCGCGCCGCCGGGCTGGTCGTCGTTACGCTCAGCACCGGCTTGCTCGACAAGCTCGTAGGCACCCGGGCGAAATTCAATCGCTCGGCCAGCCCCGAACAGCGCAACGCCTCGATCCCGGCAGTCGTGCGCAGGATAACCCCCGGTGTCGGGCCGGCAACGATCGTCGCGGGTTCGCTCACCAACCTTCCGCTCGCCTTGTCGGTGCGGGTCAGCGTTACCTCGCGACCAAGCGTGCCATCGACCAGCGAGGCGGGCGACAGCAGGCGGGCGTCGCGGTTCTTTTCGATCGTGCCGCCAGGTAGGCCGTCGACAATGGCGCTGACAGGGACGATCCCCTCCGCCACGCCTTCGAACCGGATTACTGCGGATCCCCGAGGCAATCGTACGCGACGGGTCTCCGTCACCAGGGCGAAGCCACCGAGATACCGCAGGTTCATCGCGCCCTTGCCGTAGGGCGAACGGTATACCGTCAACGCGACGTGATCGGGCGCGGGCGACGTAACGATGGCCGTGCGGGTCTGCGCTTCCGCCCCTCCCGACAAAAACACGCCCGCCAGCAGCGCGAGGAGCAGCCAAAGCCGCATCAGTAGCGGGTATCGAAGGTCACAGTCACCGTCGCGGTGCCGTTGGCCGGCACTGGGACTTGCCACGTCATCGTGCCGGCGTTGAGACGCTCGCCCTTGGCGCTATCCGCAACGACGCGCACGTCGCCCCCGTCGAGCCCCCCCTGCACGAGTTCGACCGTCACCGGTCGGCCGCGTGCATTGGTCAGCGTATACCGCATCGCCGTACGCCATCGACTATCACCCTGCCGCGTGCGCGATACGGTGGTCGGCTGCACCTTCACGTCGAAGGCATCCCCGGTGGGCAGCGCGATCGTCGATCCTTGCGGAGTATGCTCGATACGATTCTCGCCCGTGAACTGTGGTTGGCCACGCGCGTCCCGGACATGAACCCGAACCACGCCCGCCGGCAGCGCGTCGCCCAGGCCGGCCGCGCCCGAGTTGCTGAAACGGAGCACCGACTGCGCGCTTCGTGGCTCGTCCGAGCTGCCCAGCCAGCCATTCTCGAAACGATAGCCCGCGCTTGCCGCAACGCCCTTTGCATCAAGGAAACTGACCTGCTTGGTCTGCTTGTCGGCGATCGTGGTGCGCTCGGCCAAAGGGTACAGATAGAAGTCGCCGAGTTGCCCGCGCGCGGTACTTTCGGTTCCAGGCAGAGTCGTCGTCGTCATGCGGCGGCGGCGCGGGGTGTAATTGCCGTTCCCGTCATCATCCGTGCTGCCGACCTCGCCAGCGACCAGCAACGTTCTGGCGTTGCCGAACGTCGTACCGCTGGTGTTCTTCAACGTCACCCAGCCTTGAACGTCCACTGTCCCGCTCTTGTCGTCGAACAAAGCGACATAGTCGGCACTCCAGCCTAGCCCACGGCTCAGGTAGGACAGCGTGGCCGGCCGCGATCCCGCACGCGTGCTGGCCAGCGTCACCGACAATGTCGGACGGGCTCGCAACGCATCGGGTACCCGGTCGAAGATCGCGCGCACGGGCAGTCCGTCGTCGCGCAACACCTCGACATGACCGTTCACCTCGATGACGACGCCACCATTGACCGCCAACACTTTCGCACGGTCACGGGTCTCGGCGCCGGTAGCGGGGTTGGTGCGGACCAGCGTGATCGTCTCGCCTACCGCTTTCTCCATCAGGCTCGACGGGCTGAGCAGATCATAGTCGAAGTTCTGCTCGACGATCGCGGCATCGGGCACCGTCAGCGATACCGTTTCCGGCCGGATCGACGCGCTGACGTCGGGAAAGCTCTGCCGCACCCGCCCGTCTGCCAGGGCCAGCGACCGCACGTCCTGCACCAGCGCGACGTCGTTGTTGTAGATGGTGACCGACACGTCCCCCTGCGCACTACCCGCGGTCGGCGAGTCGGCGGGGGGCGGCAGTTGCTGGGCGCTCGCCGCCGTCGACCCGAGCAGCATTGCCAGCCCATACGCTCGCCAGATGTTGTCGCGCACACCATTCTCCCCTGAGTGCGCGACAATGACGCGGTCGGATCGGAAGGGCAATGCGACAATGCCCCCCGCTTAGCGCTGGAAAGGCGTGGGCTCGTTGGTCGCTCCGTGATCAGGCAGAAGCCCAATCGACTACCGATGGCGCTGAACAGAACGTACGGAATCTCGAATTGCGCCGGGCCTCGTCGAACTGGCTCGCGAAAGTCGGAGAGTGCCGACAAGCGGATTTGCGGCCGACACCGCGGAAGCGTTTGTTTACGACCGAATCCTGACAGCTCTCGACCGCCGCCGGAAAGGGCTTGGCCGGGCGCTGACGACCGCCCTGCGCGAGACGCGTCACGATCCGAACCTGCCCGAACTGCTCATCGCAACAGCGGATGGCCGGGCGCTGTATCGGACCTTGGGATGGGAAACTTTGTCGACCTATTCGACGGCATCGATCCCGATGGTGTGATCGCGGCCCGTGGCGGATAGCGGACCCGACGTTCAATCTGGCGGTTTCCGTTTAACACTAGGTGTCGAGAATCCGATCAAGCCAACAAGGCTCTTCCAGACGAGGTGGCGCCCCCGACGAGGCCTCATCGTCTTCCCCTCCCGCGGCAGCAACATATGTAATTCCCGGAGCAGTTTAGCGGCAATTTCCTCAGACTTCGGTGGACTTTACTTTACGGACAGCTAGCCACGCGCTCAGTTTTGAGAGGACGTAATTATGGGCGAACGGGTCGGGATCGCAGTGATCGGACTGAATGGCGCGGTGGCCACCACTGCGGCGGCGGGGATCGCGATGATCCGCGCGGGGTCGAACGACCTGTCGGGCCTGCCGCTCGCCAGCCGCGACGTCGACGGCATGGCGGCATACCGCGACCTTCATTTCGGCGGCTGGGACCTCAGCCATGACGACCTGGCGACCGCTGCGCTGAAGCACGGCGTGCTGAGCGAGAGCGAACTTGCCAACGGGGCGTCCAGCCTGTCGGACATGCGGCCCTGGCCCGCCGTCGGCTCGACCGACTTCTGTGCGAACATCGACGGCGCCAACAAGATCGCCGCGCCCGGCCACCGTGCCGCGGTCCAGCACATCCAGGATGATCTCGCGCGCTTCAAGACCGAGCAGAATCTCGACCGCGTCGTGATGATCAATCTCGCCTCGACCGAGCGCAAGGCCGATCTCGGTGCGGATGCGCTGACCAGCGTCGAGGGCTTCGAACGCGGCCTCGATGCCGACGACGCGGCGATCAGCCCGGCGATGCTCTACGCCTATGCAGCGATCGCCAGCGACACGGCCTACGCCAATTTCACGCCGTCGGTCGCCGCCGACGTCGCACCGCTCGCCGAACTCGCCCGCCAGCGTGGCGTGCCGATCGCCGGCAAGGACGGCAAGACGGGTCAGACGCTGTTGAAGACGGTGATCGCGCCGGCGCTGCGCGATCGTGCGCTGCATGTCGACGGCTGGTTCTCGACCAACATCCTCGGCAATTCGGACGGCCTGGCACTCGACGATCCCAAGAGCCTCGCGTCCAAGGTCGATACCAAGAAGTCGGTGCTGGACCAGATCCTCGGCTATCCGGTCGAGGATCACATCATCATGATCCATTATTACAAGCCGCGCGGCGACAACAAGGAAGCGTGGGACAACATCGACCTGACCGGCTTCCTCGGCCAGAAGATGCAGTTGAAGTTGAACTTCCTGTGCAAGGATTCGGTGCTGGCCGCACCGCTGGCGATCGAGATCGCGCGCTGCCTGGCGCTGGCGCAGACGCGCGGCGAAGGCGGCGTGCAGGACCAGATGGGGATCTTCTTCAAGATGCCGCAGACCGCCGACGGCGGCGAGCCGATACACGCGTTCGGCGAGCAGCAGCTGATCCTCGACACCTGGCTCGACCGCCGGTGATGCCGGATGCGGCGCATCTGCCGCTGTTGCGCGAGCTCGGCGACCTGAAGCGGATCCGGTCGGCGGAGCGCGACGGGTCGATCGCGGAGCGGTTGTTCGCGCGCGGCTGGGCGGCGCTGGCGGCGGGCGAGGCGCCGGCGGCGGTGATGCGTCGCACGGTCGCGGCCGCGCTCGCCGCGGCACGACTGGGTGATCTCGACCGGGCCACGCTGGCCGAGCTTGGCCTGTCCGATGCGGAAGCGTGCGCCGTGCTCGAACGCGGGTTCGACGAGGTTGCGGTGCTGCTCGACCCGGCGCTCGCGGCCGACCTTCGCAGCGCGCTGGCGGAAGGCGCTCCGGCGGCGGGGCCGGTACCGCGGTTCGTCATGCAACTGGCGACGCAACCGCGCGCGGGCGTCACCTGTCCGGGGCGGCCGCGGCTGTTGCTCCAACCGCCGGAGAACCACGCCGAGCACTGCCTGATCGTCGCGGTGTACGGCGTGCTCGCAGCGCCCGGTTACGGCGCGGATCCGGCGGAGGTGTTTCTCGCGTCGATGGCGCATCATTTCCACAATGCGGCGATGCCCGACGCGGGGTTCACCGGCGAAGTGCTGCTCGGCGACCTGCTCGACTGCGTGATAGACGCCGCGCGCGAACAGGCGATGGCGATGCTCGATCCGGCGGTGGCGGCACAGGTTCGCGCGGCGATCGCGCCGATCGCGGGCGACGCGACGCCGGCGGCCCGGGCGTTCCATGCCGCCGACGTGCTCGACCGCGTGCTGGAAATCGAACAGCACACGCTCGCCGCCTCGGCGACGATGGACACGGTGCTGCATACCTACGAACTCGTCCATGCCGGCCCGGTCAAGACGTTCCACGACCACGTTCTGGCGAACGTCGGCCTGTTGTGATCTACCGCTCGCCTGTCACCGGACGACCGCTCGTCGCCGACACGCCGCATTCGCTGGCCGCACCCGGCGAGCGCTGGCCGGTGGTCGATGGCATCCCGTATCTGCGGACCGACAGCGAGGGGCTGGTTGGGGTGGCACTCGACCATCTCGACGCAGGCTGCCCGGACGATGCGCTGGTCGCGTTACTGACCGACCAGGATGCGTGGTGGACTGGCCCCGCGACCGATCTCGGCGAGCTGAAACAGCTGGTGCGCGAGCGTGACACGCTGTCGTTGCGTGCGGCGATGGGGTTGCTGCGGATGGGAACGGTCGCGGATTATTTCGCACACCGTTGGAGCGATCCGACGTATCTCGCCGGGCTCGCGCTGGTCGAGGCGCATTGGCGGCAGCCGGGGACCGGGTTCGAGGTGGCCTGTGGGATCGGTCATTATCTGCGCGAACTCACCGCGCGCGGCGTTGCGTGCGTCGGCGCGGACGTCGTATTCTCGAAATGCTGGCTGGCGAAGAACTGGGTCGCGTCAGCTGCCGACTATGTCGTATTCGACGCCGCCGCGCTGTGGCCGATGGAAACGCAGAAGTTTGACTTAGTCGCCTGTCACGACGCCTTTTATTTCCTGCCCGACCAGCCGCGGATCGCCGGGCTGTTGCGCGAAGCCGTCGCACCCGACGGCGTGCTTGCGGTAAGCCACCTCCACAACGCCGCCGTCTCTGGCGGGGCAATGGGACCGGCACGCGCTTCGTCCGAATGGGCGACGTTGTTTCCAGATGCCGTCGTTTATGACGAGCGCGAATTACGTCGGGCATTGCTCGCGGCGGATGCGCCTGTAGCGACGGCGTGGTCGGACGATCCGGCGATCGAGGCATGGTCGGTCGTGGAGGCGGACGGCGTGGATGCAAGTGGGGGCGCGACGCGTTTGCTGACCGGCGGGCTGGCAATGCCGGCTGCCGATGCGGTCCTGCAACCGAACCCGTTGCTTGATGGCGGCACCGCGCACTGGCCCTCCGACCGCTACCGCGCGGAATATGGCGCAGCCGCCACATGGCTGTCGGACACTGGCGATGCGGCGCGGAACCGTCGCGTCCTCGACCTGCCGGCACGGTGGTGAGCATGCGCTGGGGAATCGTCGGCTTCGGCTGGGTCGCACGCGACTACATGGCGCCCGGCATCGCCGCGTCAGGCGGGACGCTCGTCGCGATCGCCGACCCCTCGCCGATGGCGCAGGCCAGCGCGATGTCGTGCGGGATCCTCGCTTATGATACCGCCGAGGCGATGCTGGCCGATGCCGCACTCGACTGCCTCTACGTCGCCACACCCAACAATCTTCACGCCGACCCGGTCCGCGCGGCCGTTGCAGCGGGCGTGCCGGTGCTGTGCGAAAAGCCGATCGCCGCGACGCTGGACGATGCCGAAGCCATCGGGGCGGCCGTCGCAGGGCACCTCTACGGCACCGCGTTCGACCAGCGCCATCACCCCGCGCATCGCGCGATGGCGCAAGCGATCCGCGACGGCGCCATCGGCCGACCAATCGCGGTACGGATCGTCTACGCCTGCTGGGTCGATCCGAGTTGGTCGCCGTCCAGCGAAGGCGGTGGCTGCAACTGGCGTGCCGATCCTGCAGCGGCGGGCGGCGGCGCGGTCATCGACCTCGCGCTCCACGGCCTTGATCTCGCGGCGATGCTGGTCGACGAACCGCTCACCCGCCTGCATATCGACCTGCAGCGGCGCATCCACGACTATCCGGTCGACGATGGCGGCATCCTGTCGGGTCGCACCGCAGGCGGCATCCTGGTCCAGAGCCATGTCGCGTATAACTGCCCCGAAGTGCTGCCCCGCCGCCGGCTCGAAATCCTCGGCGAGGACGGCCTGCTCGTCGCCACCGATACGATGGGCCAGACCGAGGGCGGCACCGTGATGCGCCGTTGCGCGCGCACCGGGGACGAGACCGCCCTGCCCTTCGACGCCGCGCTGTCACCGTTCACCGCGCAGGCCGCCGCGTTCGCCGCCGCCGTCCGCGGCGACGCGCATGATTTCTCGATTCACAGGGACCTGTCGCTCATGCGCCTTTTCGACGCTGCCTATACCGAGGCGCGATCATGCCTCTGAGCTGGTATGCCTGCGCGCATTGCGGCTTCTGGCAACGACATTTCGCGCCCGCCGATTGCCCGGTCTGTAACGATACGCGCAACGACTTGCCCGAGGATGGCTGGTGTTTCCTCCCCGAGCACGACGTCGCCGCGAATCATGACGGCAGCTGGCGACAGGTGGCGGACGATCTCTGGGCCTTCACCACCACGCCGCATCTCGGGCTCGGCGGTACCGGCTGGCTGATCGTCCGAGAGGGCGGCAACATCGCCTTCGAGGCCGCGCCCTATTACTCCCCCGCGATGCTCGAACAGATCGAACGGCTTGGCGGCATCCGCTATCTCGCGGCCAGTCATGCGCATGGCTATGGCGCGCTGTTCCAGCTCCAGCGCGACTGCAACCCTGACATGCTCGCGATCCACAAGGACGACCTCGGCATGACCAAGGCGTTCCGCGTCACGACGCCATATGACGACGTGCTGGAGATCGCGCCGGGGTATACGCTGCACCACGTCGGCGGACACTATGAGGGTCAGGCCGCGCTCCACGATGCGGTCGGCAAGCGCCTGTTCTGCGGCGACATGTTCAAGATCGACCAGGACGCCGCAGGCGTCAGCCACGCGATCTCGAGCCACAAGGCGTTCCACAAGGACATCCCGCTGACGCATGGCGAGATCCGCCAGTACCGCGACGTGATCGCACCGCTCGCGTTCGACGCCGTCCTGACCCCGTTCGAATATGCCCCCGAAGTCGGCCGCGACGTCGCTGTTGCCGTGCTCGACGAGGCGCTGGCCCGTGCGCCGGGCGTGAAGAGGATCCCGCTATGACCCGCACCATTACCGGCCTTCCCGAGCAACTCGGCACAGCCTGTCACCTCTATCTCGACGCCTTTCCCGCCGGCGACATCGTCGCGTTTCCGATCGACGGGATCGACCGCGTCGGCATCCCGGTCTGGGTAGTCGCGCTGTTCCCGGAGACTGCGGACCTCGACGGCATCATGCCGTACGGCGTCGGCTATGGCGCGACCGACGAGGCCGCTATCCTGGGTGCGCTGGGCGAGATCGCCGAGATGGTCTGGCCGACGCTCACCCTGTCGGCGCGCGGCAAGACGCACGGCAGCTATGCCGACCTCGTCCGCGAACGCGGCGAGCGTGGGATCGCCGATCCGCTGACGCTGTGCCTGCCTGCCGGTTCGCCGGTCGGCCGTGACACGCCACTTGACTGGGTTGAGGCCCGGCGATGGGCGGATGGGTCCAGCGTCCTCGTGCCGATCGACCTCGCCGCCTATTCCGCCAAGGAACTGGCGCCCGGCTACGTGCCGTTCACGACGATCATCTCCAACGGGATGGGCGCGGGGCCGGACCTTGACTGGGCGATCGGTCACGGCCTTTGCGAGATCCTCCAGCGCGACGGCAACGGCTTGCTGTTCCGCGCGCTCGATCGCGGTGTCGCGATCGAGCTGCCCGAAAGCCTGCCCACCGAGATCGGCGACCTGATCAACCGGTTCTCAGCCGCCGACGTCCGCGTCATGCCCAAGTTCGCGACCGACGAGTTCGGCCTCGCCAACGTCTATTGCGTCGGCGTCGATGCGCGTGAACCGGCGGTGCCAATCATGGCGACGGCGTGCGGCGAGGCGGCGCATCCCGACGCAGTGCAGGCGCTGGCCAAGGCGATCGCCGAATACGCCGCGAGCCGCGCGCGCAAGGCCTTTGCGCATGGCCCGATGGCGCTCGCCGAGACGATCGCGCCACACGGGTATATCGACCGGTTCATGGCGCAGGCCGGCGGTGCCGCCAAATCGAGCGACAGCCGCGCGTTCGCGGAGATGCAGCGTTGGACCGATGTCGACGCAGCGACGCTCAGGGACTGGCTCGCCGACACGATGCTCGCCGAGCGCAGCCGCCGCGCCTTCGCCGACTTGCCGCGCGCCGACGTGCCCGACGCACGCGCTCGCGGGCGACTGGCGAGGGAGGCAGTCGAGGCGGCCGAATTCGACATTCTCTACGTCGACATGTCCCCCGCGGATGCCAGCGTCGCGGTCGTCAAGGTGATCGTGCCGGGCATGGAGGTCGAGACGATGAGCTATTACCGGATCGGCGAGCGCAACGTCGCCAAGCTGGTCGCGCTCGACAGCCCGCTAATTACCTTCGGCGGCGAGGAAAGCCCGACGCGGCGGCCCGTTCGCCTCACCGAAGAAGCAATCGCGCGGCTCGGCGGCCAGCCGTTCTTCGATACCGCACTGGTGGACGCCATCGTCGGCCCCCTCTATCCGCTCTACCGCGAACCCGAAGCGCATCACGTCGCTTGGTCCGAACAGAGCGTCGAGACGGAAGCGGCACGATGACGCTCCGTTTCGCCTACAACACCAACGGTGCGGCCAACCACCGGCTCGACGACGCGCTGCACCTGATCGCCGACGCCGGCTATGACGGCGTCGCGCTGACGCTGGATCATCACCACCTTGATCCCTTCGCCGACGATTGGGCGCGCGAGGCGGAGCGGGTCGGCGCGCTGCTGCGGTCGCTCGGGCTGGGCTCGGTGATCGAGACCGGCGCGCGCTATCTGCTCGACCCGCGCGACAAGCATGAACCGACACTGGTCACAGCAAACTCAGAGGGCCGAGACCGACGCGTTGCGTTCCTCGCCCGCGCGCTTGAAGTCGCAGCGATTCTGAATGCCGAGACCGTGTCGTTCTGGGCGGGCGTACCGAAGCCCGGTATCGCGCGTGAAGACGCACTCGACTGGCTCGACGCCGGCCTCGGCAAGGTCGTCGAGCATGCCGCGCGCACAGGCATCCCAGTCAGCCTCGAACCCGAGCCCGGCATGCTGATCGAGACCGTCGCGGACTATGCGCGGCTCGCGATCCGCCACCCGGACCTGCGGCTCGCGCTCGACACCGGGCACTGCCTCGTCACGCAGGATATAGCGCCCGACGCCGCGGTGCACGCCTATGCCGACCGTCTCGGTACCGTCGCGGTCGAAGACATGCGCCGCGGGGATCATACGCACCTCCCCTTCGGCCAGGGCGACATGGACATTCCCGCCATCCTCACCGCGCTGGAGTCGATCGGCTTCGACAAACTGGTCTGCGTCGAATTGTCGCGCGAGAGCCCCCGCGCGCATCAGGCTATTCCGGAGTCGATCGCCTATCTTCGCGCGGCGCTTAACTGATGCGAATCTGCTTCGTCTCGCGCCGCTTCTTCCCCGCGATATCGGGGATGTCGATCTACGCGATCAACCTGTTGCGCCAGCTTGTCGCGGCGGGCCACGACGTGACGATGATCAGCCAATATTATGGCGATCCCGCGCGCGCGCGCGTATATGGCGGCGGCCCCCCGCCACCGGTTCGGGGCGTGCGCGTCGTCGGCCTCGAAGCGCTGGGCGAACAGGATGGCGGCGATTTCGAGCGCGATATCGACGCAATCGTCGAGGCCATAGCACGCGATCATGCCGTCAATCCGTTCGACATGCTCCACGCGCAATATGGCTATCCGACCGGCTGGGCGACGATGATCGCAGCCCGCCGGCTCGGACTGCCCTGCGTCGTGTCGATCCAGGGCGGTGACGGGCATTGGGTCGGCTCGTGCTGCGAGACGCACCGGCTCGCGATGGTCCGCGTGCTCGATCATGCCGGCGCGCTGCTGATCGGCGGCAACAGTTTCGCGGGCGAAGTCCACGATCGGCTCGGCACCCCACTCGACCGGTTCACGATCGTTCCGGGGGCAGTCGATACCGACCATTTCACGCCGGCATCCGGTGTTGCGCCCGAAGGTCCGGTCCGCCTGCTTTATCACGGCCGCGTCGACCGCCGCAAAGGCGTGCTCGACTTCCTCCAGGCGCTGCCGGACGTGCGCGGCGACTGGCACGCGACCATCTCCGGCATCGGCCCTGACGTCGACCCCGCGCAAACGCTCGCGACCGAACTCGGGCTTACTGCGCGCGTGACGTTCAGCGGCTATGCGGATTATGACGCGGTCCCCGAACTCTACCGCGAACACGACGTGTTCGTGTCGCCGACCTATGCCGAGGGGTTCTCGAACACCATCCTCGAGGCGATGGCATGCGGCCTCGCGGTCGTCTCGTGCCAAGCTGTCGGCGTCGTCGACTGCGTCCGCGACTACGAGAATGGGCTGCTGACCGATCCCGGCGACGTGCCGGCGCTGGCAGCCTCGCTGACCCGCGTCATCACCGATACGAACCTCCGCACGCGCTTGGCGACTGCCGCGCTGGAAGAATGCCGCCGAGTGTATAGCTGGGACGCGGTCGGGCAGCAGATCGTCGGCATCTACCGCGACCTGCGTAACCAGCCGCAAGCCGCCTTCGACACCGACCTGCCGATCACGCCCTGCCGTTTCCGCAGCGAGCCGCATCTCCTGTGAGCGATCGATGAAGCTGCTAGCGATATCGCCGCATCTGGACGATGCCGCCTTCTCCGCCGGCGGGCTGCTGGCGTCGCGGGTCGACCAGGGCTGGGAGGTCACCGTGGCGACGTGCTTCACCGGCAATGTCGCTCGGCCGACCGGGTTCGCGCTCGCGTGTCAGCTCGATAAGGGCCTGGGCGCGGACATCGACTATATGGCGCTGCGCCGTGCCGAGGATCATGCGGCATGCGAAGCGCTTGGCGCGCGCGCGATCCATTTGCCGTTCCTGGAGGCGCCGCACCGCGGTTACACCTCGGCAAGGATGCTGTTCGCGGCACGGCTGACCTACGACCGGATCGTCGACGATGTCGCGGCGGCGGTGACCGAGCTTCTCGTGGCGGAACGGCCGGATCTCGTCCTCGGGCCATTGTGCCTCGGCAACCATGTCGACCATCACGTCGTTCTGGAGGCGATCCGGCGGTCCGCTGCCGATCATACCGTATTGCTGTGGGAAGACTGGCCTTATGCCGATCGCGAAGACCGCGTTGCCGCCATGCCCGCGGTGATCGAATACCTCACGTCCGAGACACGCGCGCGGCGGATCGCCGCCTGTGCCGCGTACACGTCGCAACTCGGCTTCCAGTTCGGTGGGGTCGAGGCGATGACGGAGCGGACCGAACGGATCGGCGAGGAACGTTTTTACCCCCTTCACGCGTTCTGACCGACCGGCCACCACCGCCGCGCGTCCCCCATTCCAAGCAGAGCCATCATCATGACCGAAGTTTCCGTCGTCACCTTGGGCAAGGGGCGTCCCGACCATCTCGTCAATGTCGTTCGCGGGCTGATGCGCCAGACGCTGATGCCGAGCGAACTGATCGTCGCGGTGATGCAGAACGACCTGTACGACCTGCCCGAGGCGCCGTTCCCGATCCGCCAGATGCAGGTCGTCGCCGACGCCCTGCCGCTTGCCTCCGCACGTAACGTCGCGGCCCGCGCAGCGACCGGCGACGTCATTGTCTTTCTCGACATGGACTGTATCCCGACGCCCACGCTGCTGGCCGATTATGCCGGGTTCCTCGACACGTTCGACGGGCTGCTGATGGGCGAGGTCCTGTACCTGCCGGGCGGCGCGACCGACGGCGACTGGCAGTATGACCGGTTCGCCGAGATCGCGGTGAAGCATTCGGACCGCCGCGGTCCCCCGCCGCAGGGCATCGAGATCTGCTCCGACTATCGCTGTTTCTGGTCGCTCAATTTCGCAATGCGGCGGACGACGTTCCTCGGTCTCGGCGGGTTCGACGAGCGCTATGTGGGCTATGGCGGCGAGGATACCGATTTCGGCAAGGCGCTCGACGAGGCCGGCGTGCAGATCGCGTGGATCAAGGGAGGTCTGGCCTATCACCAATATCATCCGCACCACATGCCGCCGGTGCACCATCTCGACAGCGTCGTGCGTAACGCCGAGCTGTTCGAGACCAAATGGGGCTATCGGACGATGGGCCACTGGCTCCAGGCATTCCGCCTGATGGGCCTGATCGACCCGACCCCGGGTCGGCCGATCCGCATCCTGCGCCGCCCCGACGCCGCCGATCTCGCGCTGACCGGCCAGCAGAGCCATCAGCCCTATGCCAATACCGCGACCGTCATTCGCCTGCTCGAAGACCGATTGGCGGCAAGCGAGAGAGCCGCGGCGGCCGAATGAGGATCGCGGTCCTCTGTCATGTCCGCCAGCCTATTGCGCAGCCGTTCGCCGGCGGGATGGAATCGCAATGCTGGCATCTGGCAGCGGGGCTCCAGGGGCGCGGTCACGACGTCGTACTGTTCGCTTCAGGAGACAGCGATCCGCGGTTCACGATCAATGCCGTTATCCCGGAGCATTACGACCGCACCTTTCCGGGCGCTGAGCACCGCGGCTTCGCGCCGCTGATCGCGCATCTTGACGACGGCTACGCCGCGGCCTGCGACCGGATCGCCGCCGGTGGTTTCGACGTGGTGCACAATAACAGCCTGCACCGCTTTCCGCTCGAGCCGGCGCGGACCGCGGCGGTTCCGACCGTCACGTCGCTGCACGTCCCGCCCTATGACGCGCTCCGCTGGTTCGTTCACGCCAGCGTCGCGCCGACGCACCGCCTGACCGCGACCTCGGCACACCAGCTCGCCGCCTGGTGGCCGGACGGCCCGCCACGCGAAGCCTCGGTATTGCATAACGGCATCGACCCCGCCGCATGGCCGTTCGTCGCGCAAGGCGACGGCAGCGCGGTTTGGTGCGGCAGGATGACGCCGGACAAGGCGCCGCATCTCGCAGCGCAGGCAGCACGGATTGCCGGCGTCCCAATTACGCTGTTCGGACCGATCGAGGATCGCGACTATTGGGACGCCGACGTTGCGCCGCTGCTGGACGGCAGCATCCGATATGGCGGGCATCTGGACGCAGCGGCACTGGCGGCGAAGATGGGGCGGGCCTCGGTGTTCGTGTTCACGCCGTGCTGGGACGAACCATTCGGCCTGGTCGCGGTCGAGGCGATGGCGTGCGGCCTGCCAGTGGCGGCGTTCGACCGTGGCGCGTTGCGCGAAGTCATCGGCGAGACAGGGTGTTTCGCGCCGCCCGGTGATGTTCCGGCGCTCGCCGACGCGATCACGGCGGCTATCCAACGACCCCGCGCCGCGCAACGCGATCGGGTCGAGCCGGCCTTTACCCGTGATCGGTGGCTCGATCGATGCGAGGACCTTTACCGTGACGTGGTCGGTCACGAACAAGGGCGGGTCGCATGACGAACAGCGACCATCTGGGAGAGCAGCACGCGCTGCTCTCCGCATTATACCGGACGCATGTCGAGCTTGGTTCTCGCTATGCGCTGGTCGACTTTCCGGACCATGCGAACGTCGGCGACAGCGCGATCTGGCTCGGCGAACTGGCGATGCTGCGGGAGATAACAGAGCGCGATCCGTGCTACGTTTCGACCTGGCACGATTTCGATCTCGATGCCTTTCGTAGTGCCTGCCCCGACGGCGTGCTGTTCCTGCATGGCGGCGGAAACCTCGGCGACATCTGGCCGCATCACCAGCGGTTCCGCGAGGACATCCTGGCGAGGGTCCGCGATCGACCGGTCGTTCAGCTACCGCAATCGATCCATTTTCGCGTGCCGTCGGAGGTCGATCGATTCGCCGCGCTCGTCGCCGACCATCCGGATTTCGTCCTGTACGTCCGCGATACGCGCAGCCTGGACTTCGCACGCAAGCATTTGGCCTGCGCGTCGCACCTCGCCCCGGACTCGGCGTATGCGCTCGGCAAGCAATCTCGCGACGCGGCCCAATGTGACGTGCTGATGCTGATGCGCACCGACGACGAACGGCAAGGCTATGCGATATCGCTGGCCGATCCAGCGACCGTCGTCGACTGGCTGGAAGATGACGCCGATCTACCGGTCGGGGTCGATGCCAAAGCCCGCGAAGCTCAAGCCGTCGCACGCGTCGACCGTGGGCTACGGTTGCTCGCCCAAGGCCGGGTCGTCGTGACGGACCGACTCCACGGTCATATCCTTGCCGACCTGCTCGGTATTCCGCACGTCGTTCTCGACAACGACTACGGCAAGATCGCCGCGTATCTCGACGCATGGCCCGTTGCGGAACCAATCGTGACGAGGGCCAAGACGATCGAACACGCCGTGGTTCTTGCCAAGCAGCTCGCCGGCGCACGGTGACTGCCGCCATCGACGTCAGCCTGCTCGTCTGTACGCGCAATCGCGCCGCCTCGCTGGCGGCGACGCTAGAGTCCGTGGAGCGGGCGGCAGCGTATGCCGGAAACACGACCGTGGAGGTCGTCCTGGTCGACAACGGCTCGGTCGACGGCACGCCGCAGCGACTAACGGAATGGCGCTCGCGACAGACTTTCCCGGTCCACCTCGTCCACGAACCGCATCCCGGGCTTGCCCGCGCGCGCAACACGGGGCTTGCGCACTGCACCGGACGAATCATCGCGATGACAGACGACGACTGTGTCCTGCATCAAGACTATTTCGACGCCGTCTGCGCAGCATTCGATCGGACTAGTGGGCCGGCGATCATCGGCGGTCGCATCCTGCTCGGCAACCCGGCCGATCTCCCCGTCACGATCAAGCTCGAGGACCATCCCATGGTCGCGCCGTCGCGCGGGTTTCCGGGCGGGTTCATCATGGGGGCAAATTTGGCGTTCACCGCGGATGTCCCGCGGTTGACGGGACGCTTCGACGAACGCTTCGGTGCCGGAGCGCCGTTCATTTCCGCCGAGGATACGGATTTCCTATTTCGTGCAGCAGGCCTCGGCGTTGCAGTGCTCTACGACCCGCTGATGGTCGTCGATCATCATCACGGACGCCGCCATATCGACGACGAAACCCGGTTGCTGGCGGGATATAGCTTTGGCGATGGTGCCTTGTACGCCAAGTATTTCGTCTCCGACCGACGCGCGCTTCGTGCCCTCGTCGAGGACATCCTTGCCGTTCGCTTCGACTGGACGCGGCCCGTGAACACGCATGCCGGCATCCAGCGGTTCTACTGGTTCCGGCTGCGCCATAAGGCCCGGGGCCTGGTCTACTTCTGGTGGGTCGCCCTCCGGCGAAGCATGTCACGCTTCATCTGATAAGCCACTGTACCTGCTAGTCTTTCCTCCACGATACACCATATTCGAACCATGGGCGGACGTGTGAAGCGGATAGCAGGACTATTGGAGGCGGAGGCGCGGACGATCGCTGCCGAAGACACCGGGCGATGCGGGCTGTGCGAGCGGCCCTTGGGGCGAAAGGTGGAATGGCATCACCGCATTCCGAAAAGCCGGGGTGGTACGGAGGTCATGCCGGTTCATCCGATCTGTCACCGTATCATCCATGCCAGCGTCTCGAACCAGGACCTGGCGACGACGTTCGCAGATCTCGATGTCTTGAAAGCACGCCCGGACATCAGTCGCTTCCTGCGCTGGATCGCCGACAAGCCCGCGGACTTTCACGCACCCACCCGCCGCGCCGATATCCGCTGAGTGCACCGGCCTCGACAATAGATCGTCATCGGCAACGGTCTTTTATGTCGGCGGCACTTAACGATCGGAGGACCGTTCGTTCAGCGACCCGAACAGCAGGACGCTTTCCATGACCGATGATCCGCGCACTAGGCACCCGACGAGCTTTCCCGGCGAACCGCAGCAGCCGCGCCCTGGACTCGGCGCCAGCATGAAGACCAAGCCCGACCACGGCGAGGAAAGCTATGTCGGCAAGGAGCTGCTGAAGGGGAAGGTCGCGCTCATCACCGGCGGTGATTCCGGCATCGGCAAGGCGGTGGCTATCGCCTATGCACGTGAAGGCGCGGACGTCGCGATCTCGTACCTCGCGGTCGAGCAGGAGGATGCCGAAGATACGCGTGCCTGGGTGGAAAAGGCGGGACAGCGATGCGTATTGCTGCCGGGCGACATTCGCGACCGCGATCACTGCGTCACGCTGGTCGAGCGCACCGTCAGCGACCTTGGCGGGATCGATATATTGGTCAACAACGCCGCAGCGCAGACGATGAACGAGGATCTGGACAGCATCGACGACGACGAGATGCAGGGTGCGTTCGCCGCCAATGTGTTCGCGATGATCCGTCTGGCAAAGGCCGCGGCGCCGCACATGAAGCCGGGGTCGGCGATCGTGAACACCACCAGCGAGCAGGCCAAGGTCGCGACCAAGAGCATGATCGTCTACGCCGCGACCAAGGGCGCGATCTCCAGCCTGACGGTTGGGCTGTCCAATCTGCTCATTGCGAAGGGCATCCGTGTCAACGCCGTGGCGCCGGGCCCGATCTGGACGCCCATCCAGCCCATCGCGAAGTCGCCGGAGGAACTGGAAAAACTCGGCCAAGATACGCCGCTTGGTCGCGCGGGACAGCCGGCCGAGCTTGCGCCGGCGTATGTCCTCCTCGCGTCGTCGGAGGGAAGCTACATGACGGGTGCGGTGATCGCGGTCACCGGTGGCGTGCCGATCAACTGACGAGCGAGCGGGCGCTTCGACGCCCGTCCATCGATCCGGCTAGGAGTTCGCCACTTCGACGCGACGTGCCGCGCGCGCATGCTCCTTCGTAAAGTCGCCGACTCCGCGGTCGGTGTGGCACAACCGGTCCCAATGGCGGAAATACAAGCCGTAGTTGCAGCCATAGAGTTCGTGGTGCCGCTGGTGATGGCTGGCCGTGATCAGCCACCCGCCCAAGGGCCCCGACCACATGAAACGCGGGAAGATCTCCCAACCCATGTGGTTCGTGACTCCCATCACCGTCATGATCGTCAGCACGATGCCTAGACCGGCGATATGGATCGGAACGAAGAACACCAGCAGCGGAATGACCACCGCGCCGGTCAGCGCCTCGATCGGGTGAAACGCCATCGCGGCCCAGGCCGTTGGCGGACGGCTGGCATGATGAAGAGCGTGCGCCAGCTTGAACGGTTTCGGACGATGCATCCAGCGGTGCGTCCAGTAGAACCAGGCATCATGCAGCAGCAGGTACAGGAAAACCGAAACCGGCAGGTACCAGAGCGGATAAGCATGGATGTCGGAGTACACCTGCGTCCAGCCGTGATGCTGCCATCCCCACGCGACGACGCCGGCCGGGATCCCGTAAAGCGCTGCGGACGCAAGGCTCCAGATGATTTCGCGACGGACCTGCGGGTCCAGCCCGAGGTACAGCCCCGGATGCTTGCGGACCGTGATCCAGGCGAACGCGCCCGACACGAGAAGGTAGCGAACGCCGACGATGACGGTCATCGCGACGGCGGAGAGGATGATGGCGAGCGTCATGCTTGATCCTCGACGACCCGGCGATGGGCGGCTCGCCCGGCAAGGGCGCGGCGCCGCGACGGAAGCCCCCACCACGGCGTTCCCGGCGAAAGATGGTGCTCGTGATGATAACCGCCGAAGTGGAAACAGGTCAGCAGCGACAATACTGGGCCCACGTCGATGCTATGCGCGCGGTGAGCGTCCGCAAAAGGAGTCTCGCGTTCCCGGTGCGGCAGCCACGTCCCGAACACGAACAACTGCGCCACCGCACCCAGGGCCGGCAATGCCCAGAAGACGACGATGTTGCCGAGCGGTGCCCCGAGCAGCAGCGTATAGATCAGCGCGACCACGGTGATCCGGATGATCTGCCCGTGGGAATAATAGGTCTTGAAGAACTGCAGGAACCAGCCGCCGAGACTGGGGTCGCCACCGTGAAAGTCGGGGTCCCCCGCTCTGCCGGTTTCCTTGTGATGCAAATGATGCTGCGGCAACAGTGATGCGTAAGACAGGCAGGCATAGAGCGAGAGACAGGTCGCACCGATCGCCCGGTTCAGGCGTGGTCGATCGGGCGCCAGCGCGCCGTGCATTGAGTCATGCGCGACGATGAACAATCCGGTACTCAGCCAAGTCTGGACGATGACCATCACGATGGCCAAGGGAATTGTGTCCAGGCCCCAACGCCAAAAGAAGATGCCGGTTATGTGGATCGCCAGCCACGCCGCGACGATCGCGGCGGACAGCGACACGCCGACACGGGTCTGATGCCGCAGGGCCTCCGATTGGCGAACCGTCACGCTCACTTCTTTGCATCTGCCGAGACGAGGTTTCCGGCTTTGTCAGGACGTACCGCTCGTCGCTGCGGATCGGCGTTGGCGCGTAGCTGCGCTTTCAGCACCGCAGGCTTGCGCGCGAACAAGAATCCGTGGCTGACGGTACCGTCCTTGCCCTCTACCGCGTGGTGCAGGCGATGCGCCTGCAGCAGGCGCTTGAAATACCCTTGCTTGGGCACCCAGCGGAAGCCGCCGCGCTGATGCACCAGCATGTCGTGCACGAAGGCATAAATGCCGCCGTACACCGTGATGCCGAGCGCTGCCCACCATAACGGCTCCCACCAGAGCCCGACGACGAACAACACGATCGGCACGATCGCGAAGACGACCGCATAGAGATCGTTCTTTTCGAACCAACCGTCATGATCTTCGTGATGCGACTTGTGCCAGCCCCAGCCCCAGCCGTGCATGACATACCGATGCGCTGCCCACGCGAAGCACTCCATGAACAACACCATGAAGACGACGATCGCGAGTTTCTCGAACCAGGTCACTTTGCGCGATCGCACGAATTGACGGTGGACGGGTGCAGCGAATTCAGCATGATGCACACATAACCGTTACCCGCCGGCTATGCGAGGGCGCTCCGCGACAAAATATCCCGAGCCGGTGGCGTCGAAGCCATTTTCTGCTCCGGACCACGTCGTCTTTAGATCGCGTGATGTCCATGTAATGTGGTCGAAATCGACCTGCCTGGGCACCGCATGGCGGCACGCTGCGTTCGACCGGTATGATTGCCCCGTTGTTCCGCGCCGACCACCGAGAAACTCCCTCCTGGGTCTTGATCGGGGCCATGTTGATAAGCTTCCTCGTCGCCCAATATCATCACCGCTTCACTGTGGATCCGATCCGAGCGGCTCCCGCGATGGCAGCGGTGACGGCACTCGCCCTCGCGCTCGCGATCGGCAAGTACACGGCGCGGCCGCGTCTCGTTGCCGGCGCGCGAGCGTTCCTTCAAATGACGCTGTTCACGGTGCTCGGCGTCGTTCTGGCGTATGCCCTGGCAGCAAACGCAGGGCAGTTGTGGGATGCCCGCCTAGCCGCCGCCGACCGCGCGATCGGTTTCAACTGGCCGGTCGTGTTGGCGTTGCTCGACAAATCCCCTCCTTTGATTTGGCTGCTTGGACTGGCGTATCACAGCCTCACCTTGCAGATGATCGTCGTCATCGTAGCGCTGAGCGGCATGGGGAAATTCGACACGCTGAGGACGATGGTTTGCGCTGCGATCATGTCCGGTTTCGTCACGATCCTGATTTCGGGCCTTACTCCGGCCATGGGCAATCTGTTCAATCCGTCCAGGTATGCACATCTCTGGCCATCCATAGCCTGGCTTGAACAGGGGCTGATATCCGGGCTTCGCGACGGGTCGCTACGCGTGCTCGATCTCACGATGCTCATGGGAATCGTCAGCTTTCCCAGTTTCCATGCGACGCTCGCCGCCATCTTCATCTGGGCGTTCGGCGCGATGCCGCGGCTTGCGGTTCCGGGCCGGGTATGGGCGATACTTACGATCGTCGCGACGCCGGTCTTCGGCGGTCACTACGGGGTCGACGTCATCATGGGGCTGTTCCTCGCACCACCTGCCATCATTGCAAGCCGCCACATCACGCGGCGCAGGCGGGCTCCCCATCTAATAGACTCAGCCCTGCCGGCATAGCGTCGACATCGTCGAAGAGGGCTGCATCGACCAGCGCGGCAGCCTCGGCAGCGCCCCCGGCCCCCGCCATTTCAGCGGCGAGCAAATTTGCCGCGTGGCGGTACGACGAATCCGACAGCACGAGCCGCAACGCCGCTTCGAGACCGCCCTTGTTTGTTTCGGCGGGCGATACGATACGAGCCGCTCCGATCCGCTTCAGTCGCGCGGCCGTGGCGGGTTGTTCGAACGCCAGCGGTACCGCAACGATCGGAACGCCGGCGGCCAGTGCGTCCAGCACCGTATTGAACCCGCCATGCAAAATCGCCGCCGAACATTTTGGCAGGATACGGGTCTGAGACCAGAATGCCCGCACCAGGGGCCTGCCGGGTAGCGAGGTGACTTCGGCCTCGCTCAGCCCGCCACCATGCGCGACCACCGCACGAGCGCCGACCGCGGCACAGGCAGCCGTCATCGCGGCGAACAACGTTCGGCGCGCGCCCTGCAACGACCCCAGCGAACAGAATATCATCGGTCTGCCGTCGTCTTCCGGAAGATCGACGTCAGCTTCGTCCAGCCGCCACGGCGCGCCGTATCGAAAGCTCGGTGGCAATGCCGCCCGGGGGAAATCCAGGCCTGCCGGGCATTGTGCGACGTGCAGGCGGTCCGACCATTGATGCCGAGGGTCGGGATCAAGTTTCCACCGGCGCGCATAGGACGACACGACTTTCACGATCGGCCGCATCAGCAAGTCGCTGACGGCGTACCCGCCATTGTTGCGACGAAGGCCAGCCGCAGTGGGACGATATTCCCACCCGAGAAACGGTGGCGGCACCATTGGCTCTCTGAGCAAGGGCAAGCCGGTGACGGCAGTTACGAACGGCAGCCGGAGATGTCGTGCCACCAGCGCACCGGCAGGCTCGACGGAGTCGGCGAGTACCGCATCGACCCCAAGCCTCGACAGTGCCGCCGGAAGAGCCTCCAATAGCAGCTCCGTCATCGACGCCGTGCCGCGGATCATCCTGGTCAGTCCGACAGGGCCCGATGGCTGCGCCAGCTTCCGGTAATATGCCGCCAACAAGCCTTGGCAGTCCGCCGGGTGGTCGAGCGCCGCAAAACCGACCCTGCCGTTGGGCACTAGCGAGGCGACGTCGGCGAGATGGACTATCGTGACTCTACGCCCTGCTTCGACGAGCGATGTTCCCAATGCCACCAGCGGATTGATGTGCCCGGCCGTTGGCGGCGCGATGATGGCGATATGTCGCCGATTGACCGTCAATGCCGTGGAGCTTTCCGTCGCCGTCTCGTTTGACCGCTTACTATCAGCATGCAGGCGAGCAGCGATAGCTCGATTTTGCGGGGTAACCCACTACGCTTGCTGCATTGATCGTAGTCAACGCGTGTTCAAATCCAGGCGTTCAGACGCTTGTTCGAGAACTCGCGTGCTGGTCTGGCCTCACCAAATTCTGACCTTTGGACTGCTAACCAAGCGGCGAGGTTCGTCGATTCGCCCCTCGCCGCGTGATAGCCTTGGCGTAGGTCTCAGGCCACCCCGATCCAGGCATCGACCTGTTCCGCCAGCACCCCGAGCGGCAGCGCGCCATGCGCCAGCACCACCTCGTGAAAATCGCGAATGTCGAAGCGCGCGCCCAATGCGGTCTCCGCTTTATGCCGGAGTGCCGATATACGCTGCTGGCCCACCATGTAGCTCGTCGCCTGGCCGGGATTGTTGATGTAGCGATCGACCTCCTTGACCACGTCGCGTGCCGAAAGTGGCGCATTCTGGGTGAAATAAGCGATTGCCTGATCGCGGCTCCAACGCTTGGCGTGCATGCCCGTGTCGAGCACTAGGCGACACGCGCGCCACACTTGCAACGCCAGCATCCCCAGTTCCGAATACGGATCGCGATAGGCGCCCATCTCCTTGGCGAGCCGTTCCGAGTACAGGCCCCAGCCTTCGGTATACGCGCCATAATAGCCGAAGCGGCGGAACTTCGGCACGCCCGTCAGCTCCTGTGCGCGAGCAATCTGGAAGTGATGCCCCGGCGCGCCTTCGTGATGGGCGATACCCTCGACCTGAGTCTTCTGCACCTGCGTCATGTCCGCAAGATTGACGTAGAAGATACCCGGCCGCGAGCCATCCGGGGCAGGCTGATCGTAGAACGCCACCGCGGCAGTTTCCTGTCGCCACGTCTCGACCGCGCGTACCTCCAGCGGCGCCTTTGGCAGTCGGCGAAAGAAGCGGGGCGCGGCGGCCATCGTCTGGGCAATCGCAGCGCGGGCGTCAGACAGATAGAGTTGACGGCCGGCATCGGTGTTGGGGTATTTGAACTTCGGATCGGACCGCAGCGCCACGAAGAGATCCTGCAACGATCCGGTGAAGCCGGCCCTTTTCATCACCGCCGTCATCTCGGCATGGATCGATCGTACCTGATCCAGCCCCAGTTGGTGGATCTGCTCCGCTGTCATGTCGGTGGTCGTGTAATAGGCGAGCCGCGCTTGATAATAGGCGTCGCCGCCCGGCAGGCTCCACGCGCCGTCATTGCCCTTGGCGAGTGGCTCGATCTCGTCGAGCGCGGCAAAGAGTATGTCGAAGCCTTGGCGGAACGGCCCTTTCAATGCCGCGACCGCATCCGCGATCAGCGCCGCCTTGATGCTCTCGGACACGCCAAGCTTGCCGACCTTCGCCTTGAAATCGGCGAGCAGGCTGCTGTCCGCGCCACTATCGAACGGCGCTCCTGTGATGACTTGGCGAGCATCGCCACGGGCAGGCGTGAAAACCATCTTTGGCGGCACGATTCCCTTCGCCGCCTGTTTGCGCATGGTTGCGGCGACCTCGCGCATGACGCGCAGGGAATCACGCAATCGCGCCACATAGGCGTGAGCGTCGGCTACCGTGGCGATGCGGTGCTGGTTGATGAGGAAAACCGGGATGTTGCCCGCCGGGCTGCCGTTCGTCGATACCGGGAAGGCATAGTCGCGGAACGCGAACTGGCGGCGATCCGTGGCGACCTGCGCTTCGAACAATCGATAGCTCAGCCGAGCATCGGGCCCGAGCCGATCCACCGCGAAGCTGCGTTGCAGGTCGGCGAGTTGCGCATCCTGCAAAGCTTGTGCGCGCCGTGCGGCAGCGTCGGTATAATCGTCGAGCCTGTCGTAGTTGGTCTTCAGGCCGAGGCTGGTCTGTGTCTCGGGACTGAGCGCGACACTCGCATCGAACGCGGCATCGAGAAAGCGCAGGAGCCGGGCGTCGTCATCGGCGGTCCCGGTTGCCGCCATGGCGATCTGTGGGTCGATCAGCGGCAGAGCGGCGCCCGCCATCAGCATTCCTACAAACGCGCGCTTGGTGAGCATCACAGAGTCTTTCTATCAGTTGCGGACCAGCGCTAGCCGCCGCTTTGCGTCACCGCAATGATCAACACTGCCGAATATTAGGAGCCGAACAGGAGATCGTTCACAACGCGCGATGACCTCGGGGGGAGATGTTCAGTAGACCTTTGATGCCTCCCAAGTCCTGCCATCTGGACGGATCCCATGGCGACGATCATATGATCCCGGGCACTCTAACTCTCGCTAGTATTCAAGGTAGACGGGTCACCGGGGAAACCTGTTCAGAACCTATTGTACTGTGGTAGCGCTATCGATATCGTCACGAAAAGAGCGATAAAAATGGGAGAGCGACTATGGGATTCGGGTTCCGCATAAACGCCGTTCGTCGATGGGTGGGACACCCCCTTCTGTGCCTGTCCAGCCTGATGATTGCCTCGACCACACCGGCGCTGGCACAGACCGACAAGATGGCGCCTATCGCCACTCCGGCGCAGCCCGACGCCATCGCGCTTGATACCGGTAAACTCCCGGGGGCGACCGCACCGGAGGCGTGGCACAGTCAATATGGCAGCGTGTTCGCCCGCAACGTCACCGTCGCAACCCTAACCCCCTTCCTGCCGGATCCCGCCAAGGCCAACGGGACAGCAGTGATCGTCGCACCGGGCGGTGGATTCCAGACGCTGTCGATGCAGAACGAAGGCTGGGACGTGGCGCGTGCACTTGCCGCCAGAGGCGTCGCTGCCTTCGTCCTGAAGTATCGCCTGAACCCAACCCCGCAGGATCTTGCAACATTCGCGCGACCGGTGCCGCAGGGTATGCGCCCGCCACGTCCGAACGCTGCTGCGATGATGGCGGGCCTTGCGCCGCAGATCGCGGATGCGAGGGCGGCGTTCGCCACGGTCCGCAAGCGTGCGGGCGAATGGCATGTTGATCCCAGCCGCATCGGCATGGTCGGATTTTCCGCAGGTGCGATGCTGACGATGGCCACGACCGTCGCCGGGCAGGACGCGAAGCCGGCCTTCATCGGCAACATCTACGGTCCGCTCGCCGCGATGACGGTGCCGGCCGACGCGCCACCGATGTTCGTTGCGCTCGCGGCGGACGATCCCTTCTTCGGCAATGGCGGCTATGGACTGATCGACAGCTGGCGTGCGGCCAAGCGTCCGGTCGAGTTCCACCTGTTCGAACAGGGCGGTCACGGCTTCGGCATGTACCCGAAGACCACCACGAGCACGGGCTGGTTCGATGAATTCACGCGCTGGATGGCGATGCACGGCTGGCTGAAACCGGCGCAGTAAACTCCCCCTCACGAGTTTTACGACGTTTCCGCTGGAGAGCCGCGCAACCAAGCGCGCCACCGGCCACGATATTCGACAGGAGAGACGTGTGTCCCGCAAGAGCATCGCCACCGCCCTCGCTTCGGTAAGCCTCTGTGCATTTTCCAGCGTGACATACGCGCAATCGCTGACAGTGAGCCCTGTCGAAACGCTCGAGGCGCAGGGGTTGAGCGTCATCGTCGACCAGAACCAGTCGAGCCAGATCCGCTTCGCGGCGATGGCCGCGACCGCGGAGGTGAAGTGATGCGCACCCTTTTCATCGCTATTGCCTTGCTGGCCTCCGCTACCGTCGCGACCGCATCATTGGCTGGACAGGATCCGGCGCCGGAGCAGCCGCCCCGCTACACCGCGATCAAGCTCTGGCCCAACGGCGCGCCGGGTTCGGCGGCACGCCGCGGCGAGGCGGAGATCGGCCGTGACTATTGGGTCCGCAACATCCACGACCCGTCCCTGCTCGCCTTTCCCGCCGACGTAGCGAACCGCAATGGAGCCGCGATCGTGATCATGCCCGGCGGTGGGCACAAATTACTCGTATGGACGAACGAGGGCACGAAGGTCGCGACCGCGCTGAACCGCATGGGGGTGACCGCGTTCGTGCTCAAATATCGCCTCGCGAACGAGCCCGGCTCGAAATATTCGGTCGATGGCGATGCTGCGGACGACGCGCGGCGCGCGATGCGCTGGGTCCGCGCGCATGCCGCAGACTATGGCATCGATCCGTCGCGCGTCGGTGCGATGGGTTTTTCGGCAGGCGGCGAACTCGTGTCGCTGATCGCGGACAATCCCGAGCCTGCCCGACGTCGACCCGCCGATCCGATCGACCGTCAGTCCGCTCGCCCCGATTTCCAGGTGTTGGTCTTCCCCGGACCGCGAGGCATCCCAGCAACCGCCATCGCCAACGCGCCCCCAGCGTTCCTGGTCGCCGGCAGCCGCGATCCTTGCTGCGCAGCACCGACGGTCACGCTCTACGAGCAGTTGCGCAAGAGTGGCGTATCGGCGGAACTTCACATGTATGCCGACAGTGGCCACGCGTTCAATCTCGACGAGTCGAACCGGATCTCGATCCTGCACTGGCCGGATCGCCTGCAAGACTGGCTAGCAGATGGCGGCTGGCTTTCACCCCGACCTGCGGAATGATGCATGGATGATTTGGTTTTTGGGGCCGATCATGCCGGGCGACGATCCGCGATGTCTAATGTGAACTGACATTGATGGTTCTCGCTACCCTATTGACGAGACGTTCGTCCGCCTGACGACCAGTCTGGGGGACAGAAAGTCCGCCCGGACTGAGTTTGGCACCGTCGCCTACATGCCGGCTGCGGTCGGGCGGACGATGACCTCGTTGATGTCCACCCCCTCGGGCTGCTCCAAAGCGTAGCGGATCGCGCGTGCGATCGCGTCGGGAGTCAGCGACTTCTGCCGCCACGTGGTCAGCGCGGTGGCAATATCCGGGTCGGAGATGTCGTTGCCCAGTTCGGTTGCCACGACCCCGGGTGAAATGATCGTCGTGCGGATATCGTCATGCTCCTGCCGCAACCCTTCGGTGATCGCCCAGACCGCGTATTTGGTGGCGCAGTAGACCGCCGCGCTCGGCATCACGAAATGCGCGGCGATCGATGCGACGTTGACGACGTGGCCCGCCTTCTGCGCGATGAATCGCGGCAGCACGGCAGCGATCCCGTTCAGCACGCCGTGGACGTTGACGTCGATCATCCGCGTCCACTCGTCCTGCTTCAGCGCGGCGAGGGGTGACAGCGGCATCACGCCGGCATTGTTGATCAGCACGTCCACGCGCCCGAACCGCGCTTCAGCCGCATCGGCGAACGCGGCGAAGCTCGCGGCGTCGGTTACGTCCAGCGCCTGCCACGCGACTTTGTTGCCGAGTTCCGCCGCCAGCGCTTCGAGGCGATCGGTCCTGCGCGCTCCGATGAAGAGGCGCGCGCCCTTGGCCGCCAGTTCGCGCACGGTGGCCTCGCCGATACCGCTGGAGGCCCCGCTGATCAGCACTGTCTTGTCGATGACGTCGTTCATGATGGTTCCTTTCGTGTCGCCTCGAAGGCTGGGCACAGATGGAACCGGATTGCCGAACAGCGTGAGACCGATCCCCCGCAATGCTTGCACGATCCTCCAAAACGGCCTCACCGCCGCTTGTGAGAACGGCTGGCAGCGGACACAGTCCCTCGATGAGTACGATCGCAGACCTCGCCACGCTGGTTGCGCCCCATGTTCCGAGAACCGGCATGGTCAGCACGCCGATCGATCGACTGTCGCTGTTCCGGGCCGATGAGCCGACCGTTCCCTTGCCCGCGGTCTATGACGCGTCGCTTTGCATAATTGCCCAAGGTGCCAAGCGAGTCTCGCTCGGCGGAGAGAGCCTGCTCTACGATGCCGCCCATTATTTGCTGGTCTCGGTCGACCTGCCGCTCGTCGGACACGTCGTCCAGGCGGATCGTGACGCGCCGTACCTCTGCTGCAAGATCGACATCGACCAGTCCGTGCTGGCGGACCTCATCCTGGCGGAAGGCGGCCGGGCGCCGAAAGCCGATCTGCCGGCGCTCGCGGTATATCGCAGCGACGACGATCTGGTCGACGCGGCGTGCCGACTGATGCGGCTGCTGGATCGGCCCGACAGCATCGCTGCGCTAGCGCCGCTGATCGAACGGGAGATCCTGTACCGTTTGCTCGTGGGTCCCCACGGGGCTGCACTTCGCTACATGGCAGTCGCCGACAGCCACCTCAATCAGGTCAGCCGTGCTATCGCGAAGATCCGCACCGGGTTCGATCGGTCGCTCCGCATCGAAGACATCGCCACCGCCGCGGGTATGAGCCCGTCGTCACTCCACGAACACTTCAAGGCGGTGACGAAAATGACGCCGTTGGCGTATCAAAAACAATTGCGGTTACAGGAGGCACGACGCCTGATGCTGTCAGGGAACACGACGGCAAGCGGCGCAGGTTTTGCCGTGGGCTATGAAAGCCCGTCGCAGTTCAACCGCGAATATGCGCGCCTGTTCGGCGCTCCTCCGCGTCGTGACATCGAGCAACTCCAACTGAGCGGCAATCTACTGACGCCCGTGTAGCGACGCTCCACTGGTTCGGCGATTTCTACCCACTCGACAACGACGCCGATCGCGGTTGCGGAAACGATGATCGCCGAACCGTTCCAGGTTCGAGGCGTCCGGCCAATGGCCAAGACTTTGCGGCAAAGCTATTCTCTAGTGGGCGGATCATCGGGCCTTCGATCTTGGCGGGACCGATTGCCTGCGCCTTTCGCTCCCCAGTCTCGAACGATACAGGTCAGGAACGGAGGAGACGAGCATGACCGCAAACACGATGCAGGTGGACGACCAAGCCAAGATCGACCTGTTCCAGGTTATCGCGCCCATCGTAATGCAGTATCTCGCCGCGAACTCCCCGGATCGAGCACTGATTGCGGATGACATCATCGACTTCTTTGCGCTGTCGATCGCTGCGGTAATCGAAAACGACGCGGATCTCTCGACCCCGCAGCATCTGCGAAAGGCCGGTGAGGCAGCCGGGAAGCATATCGCGCACTGGGTCAGGCTTCTGAAGCTGGATCACGAACACCGCGGCATGTCGTTGCTGGCGATGACGATGGGTACGGTCGCGTCCGACGAGGCACAGCAATAGCCGCTCAGTTGTTCCCATCGGTCCACTGCGTCGGCCAGAAGGCGACACCCGCCGCCGTCGGGTCCTGATAGCTCATGCTGAACCCCGTCGTGGCCTGGGCCTCCCGCGAAGGTGAACCGTCCGACCGATATGCGAATTAACCTGGAACCAGCCTTCGAAGGTGAGCGCTTTAGCCATCAGGAAGCCGGCACTCCCCGGTCAATTTGGGATTTGAGCATGACGGAAGCGACCTGGGGCGACGATGCGAAGACGCCGGATATCGACTGGCGGATGAGTGCTGCGTTGGAGAACGTGCCGCGTGGGGACGAGAACCTTGCCGAGGTAACGAGCCTGGAGGGCGCTGTGCGTACGTGGATGACGCTCGATCCCGAGCATCGCGACGCTGCCGTGCTTACGCCGGAGCACCCTTTGCAAATCGACGGTGCGGCCCATGCGACCCTCGCCGGTGACGGTATCGCCGCGCTTGCCGAGCGGCTGCCTAGCGCAAACGACGAGGGCTGAGCCATGGCATCTGCGAGCGTTCGCTTCGAGCCTGGCGAGTATGAATGGCTTGCCGAACGGCACGGCGTCCTGTTCCTCGGCCACACGGACCTTGGCATGGTCGAGTTCCTGATCACGAGCGAGGCGTTGGCGGAGTTCATCGACCCGGACCTCGACGGCATCGACAGCGATACCGCGATAGAAACGTATGGGGAATTCGAGTCCGACATACACCGTATCGCGCGGCGGGAGTTCGTCAGCCGGCTGGGCGGGGAGCCCCCAGTCCTGCTCACGGCCGCCGACGTTTGGGACGAGCCTTCGCAATTCCGCAGGCCGTAACCCTTCAACCGCCAATCATATTGCCCGTCAACAAGGACTGATCTGATGGAAACCCGCAAACTGGGCCAGCAAGGCCTCGAAGTCTCCGCGCTGGGTCTCGGCTGCATGGGCATGTCCGACTTCTACGGAAGCCGCGACGAGACGGAGTCCATCGCGACGATCAATCGCGCGCTGGATCTCGGCGTGACGTTCCTGGACACCGCCGACATGTACGGCGTTGGCGCCAACGAAGAGCTGGTCGGTCGCGTGGTACGCGAGCGCCGCGAGTGGATCGTGGTCGCGACCAAGTTCGGCAACGTCCGCGGGTCGGATGGCAGCTTCAAGGGGATCAACGGCCGCCCCGACTATGTCCGGTCGGCTTGCGACGCGAGCCTGAAGCGGACCGGACTCGATGTCATCGATCTCTACTACCAGCATCGCGTCGACCCCGACGTGCCGATCGAAGAGACCGTCGGCGCGATGGCCGACCTCGTCCGCGCGGGTAAGGTCAAGTATCTCGGCCTGTCCGAGGCCGCCCCCGCAACGATCCGTCGGGCGCATGCCGTGCACCCGATTACCGCGTTGCAGACCGAATATTCGCTGTGGAGCCGTGACGTCGAGGACCAGATCCTGCCGACGGTGCGCGAACTGGGGATCGGCTTCGTGCCGTACAGCCCGCTCGGCCGCGGCTTTCTTACAGGCCAGTTCAAGACACCCGACGATCTCGACGCCGGCGACACGCGCCGCAACCACCCGCGCTTTCAGGGAGCGGCGTTCCAGAAGAACCTCGACCTCGTCGCCGCGATCGACACTATGGCGGCGGACAAGGGCTGCACGCCGGCGCAGCTCGCGCTTGCATGGGTATTGCGCCAAGGCGAGGATATCGTGCCGATCCCGGGTACCAAGCGTCGCAAGTATCTCGAGGACAATCTAGGCGCGCTCGACGTGGAGCTAAGTGAAGCCGATCTCGCTCGTATCGATGACATTCTGCCGCCCGGCGCGGCGCAGGGGACACGTTATCCAGACGCCTCGATGGCGAGCATCGACGCGTGAGCGTTCCGTCTTTCGCGGCGATCGCACCAGGCAGGCTCGCGGTCGTCACGGGTGCGGCTGGCGGCATTGGACTGGCCGCTGCTCGCGCCTTTGCGGACGCGGGCATGCGGGTGGTTCTGGTCGACCGTCCCGGTGAGGCGCTAGAGCAGGCCGCGTCCTCCATGGACGGCGCGATTGCGCTGCCCGCCGACGTCGCGGATCGTGCCGCGATGGCCGCGCTGGCGCAGGAGGTAGTCGACCGCCACGGTCCCGTGTCGGTGCTGATGAACAACGCCGGCATTGGCGGGGGCGGTGATGTGTTTGCCGACTCATCAAAGTGGGACGAGGTGCTCGGCGTCAACCTGATGGGCGTGATCCACGGCGTCCAGGCCTTCGTCCCGGGCATGGTCGAAGGCGAGGCCCCTGCCCTCGTCATCAACACCGGCTCCAAACAGGGCATCACGCAGCCGCCCGGCAACACCGCCTACAACGTCAGCAAGGCCGGGGTGAAAGCGTTGACCGAAGGCCTCGCCCACAGTTTGCGCGCACGGACCGGACGTCGAGTCAGTGCCCATCTGCTGGTGCCGGGCTTCACCTGGACGGGGATGACGGCTGGTCGACTGGCGGAGAAACCGGCTGGTGCGTGGACGCCTGAACAGGTCGTGGCACTCATGATGGACCGGGTGGCGGCGGGCGACTTCTACATCCTGTGCCCGGACAACGAGACAACGTCCGAACAGGATGCGAAGCGCATAGCGTGGGCTGCGGGGGACCTGATCGAAAATCGTCCGGCTCTGTCCCGCTGGCATGACGATTGGCGCGACGCCTTCGCGGAGTTCATGCGGGACTAATTGCCTGCTGGGGACATGTACGGCGAATCTTCGCTGCTAAGTCGGTCCCCGCGGGATGCGCATGACAGAGAAACGAATTGCCGATCTGGTTGCGTGATGGAAGAATGCGGTCATGAAGATACTAAATGCGGCCGGTCTCGCCCTCCTCGCGTCAGTTCCCGCCAGTGCACAGATCGTCGCACAACCCTCGGCGGGAACATACCAGCGCGCCGTCGCGGCCGGTTACAAGGCGGCGCTCTATTGCTCCGGCATCTTCAATGCAGGCCGCACGCCGGAACAGATCGATGCCGATGAGTTGGCCGGCATCTACCCGGACTATGAGAAGATCGTGCCGACGCTCACGGCGAACGTCGACCGCACCCGCCAATCCGTCTCCGTAGGGTTCGATCCAAAGCTACCTCCGAGACGCGCGGAGTGGACTAGCGGGCATGGCTGCGTGACCCTGCCGATCGACGGCACGGCATTAGCTGGCCGCAAGTCGACGGCGGCACCGTCGATTCGAGCAGCTGATCCTCGTCGCTGGCCGCAAGGTGACACCGGCATCGCACCGCGCCCTTCGGCGACGCTGACCGGCGTCGTCGGCCAGGCATTCGGGACCAGCTATGGCGTAGGCACCAAGACGGTCGGCGTGATCGTCGTGAAGGACGGTGAAGTTCTTGCCGAGCAATATGGCCAGGGTTTCGGGCCGTTCGTGTCCAATCGGACGTGGTCGGTCGGCAAGTCAATCGCCGGCACGCTCATCGGCCTGACCAATGCAGGCGCGTTGAAGGCCCCCGCCGCCGTGCCGCAATGGAAGGCCGGCGATCCGCGTCATGCCATCACGCTCGACGATCTCCTGCGCATGGGATCCGGCCTGCACAGCGACACCGCCGGCAATCGCACCGATGCCATCTATTTCGGCGGTACCACGGTGGACGAACAGGCGATGTCATGGCCGTTAGAAGCGCTGCCCGGCACGCGCTTCCGCTACGCCAATAATGACATCCTGCTCGCGGTCTATGCCACCCGAAACGCGATCGGTGAGGCGCGGTACCGGGCGTTGCCGGGCAGCCTGTTCGGCCCACTCGGCATGGCGCATACCGTCGCCGAGACGGACTGGCACGGCAACTATATCCTTTCCAGCCAGGTCTGGTCGACCGCGCGCGACCTCGCGAGGCTGGGATTGTTCTGGTCTCAGGACGGCGTCTGGCAGGGCAAGCGTATGCTACCGGCAGGCTGGATGCGCACCATGACGACGCCGAGCGGACCGCAGCCCGCGAGCGGACCGGGCTATGGTGCGACGATGTGGCTGTTCGGCCCCAAGCAGGGCTTGCCCGAGGGCAGCTACGCCGCGCAAGGCAACCGGGGACAGTATGTCATGGTCATCCCGTCCCGGCAGCTCGTGATAGTCAGGCGCGGCGAGGATCCCGGCGCTGCGCGGTTCGACATCGCGCGCTTTGCCGCCGACGTCGCCGCGGCGTTACCGTAAGCTTCCCCGGCAGAGCCCGCCGCGACGTCTAGGGCTTCGTGAACACCGCCTTTGGCAGGACGACGTGGACGCCCTTGTTGCGATCGACGAGCTCGGTGATCTCGACATCGCCCGCGACGCTGATCAGCATGTAGGCGTCATCGCGCGACATGCCTTTTTCCGCGACGAGGAAATCGATCATGTTGCGCACCGCCTTGCGTGTCGCATGGCTGAGATCGTCGTCGAAGCCCATCGCGATATAGGCCTTGGGCGTCTCGGCACGCGGATAGGTAATCGCCGCCTTCTTGTGCAGCACGAACTCGAACGTCCCGGTCAACGAAGTTTCCAGCGCCGTGATATCGACCTCGCCATTACCCTGCGCGGCATGGCCGTCGCCGACCTGGAACAGTGCGCCGGGGGCATAGACGGGGAGGAACAAGGTCGCTCCCGAGACGAGCGCCTTGTCGTCCATGTTGCCGCCGTTGATCGTCGGCGGCGCGCTGTCGTAGCGGCCGAACGCCGGCGGCGGCGCAACGCCCATGCTGCCGAAGAACGGCGCCAGCGGCACTTCGACGCCGGGTGCGAACAGACCGACCATGCGCTTCGCGTCCAAGGGCACGATCTTCATCCGGGCATAGGGAAAGTCGTCGGTCAGGAACCCCGCCCCGTAGCGGAAGGCGTTATAGGCATAGGGGATCGCCAAATCGACTTTCCGGATGCGCACTTCCAGCATGTCGCCAGGTTCAGCACCAGTGATCGCGATCGGTCCGGTCAGGATATGACCGCCAGGACCGCGTGCGCTGGCCGGGACGCCGTCATAGACCGCACGCAGCGCCGGTTCGACCTGCGCGGGCGCGACGCCGGCCTTCTCCAGGCCCGCCGGACTGTTGGTCAGCAACGTATGGATCACCACCGTGTCGCCCGACCGGATCGTCAGCACCGGCGTGTCGGTGGCATCGTAATGCCCCCAGGCGACCGTCTGCGGCGTCGCCTTCAATTCATAGGTCTCGGCATCCGCGGGCGTCGCCGCGGCAGCCAGAGCGGCAAGGATCAGGTAGCGCATCGTCATCCCCTCAATAGGCCAGAGCGCAGCCGTCGGCGCGCATCTCGCTCGCCGCGGCATAGACACGCGTGTCACCGTCCATGCGGTGCTCGACGCATTCGTAGCGACCGAAGCCGCCATCGGGCTCACCGATCGTCCAGCCGATGTCGGCCAAGCGCTGCTTCGTGGCGACAGGCACGCCCGATTCCAGCCGCAGCAGTCCACGCGGCCCCAGCCCGGCGCTGTCTTCCCCCATCGATTGCGACGAGCCCTCGTGGTGCCAGCGCGGCGCATCGCCCGCCGACTGGATCTCGAGGCCATAGTCGACGCGGTTGACGATGATCTGCGTCTGCCCCTGCGGTTGCATGTCGCCGCCCATTACCCCGAAGCTCATCCAGGGATCGCCGCCGCGCGTCGCGAAGCCCGGGATGATCGTCTGGAACGGGCGCTTGCCGGGCGCGTAGATGTTGGGGTGACCGTCCCTCAGGCTGAACAGCTGTCCGCGATCCTGGAACATGAAACCGAGACCATCGGCGACCAGTCCCGACCCCATGCCGCGAAAGTTCGACTGGATCATCGACACCATCATGCCGTCCTTGTCGGCACAGCTGAAATAGGTGGTGTCGCCGTGGCTGGGCGCCTGGCCGGGATGGACGGGATCGAGGATCCGGTCGCGGCGGATCAGTTTCGCGCGCTCGCGGGCATAGTCCTTGGATACCAGCCACTCGACCGGGACCTTGCTGAAATGCGGGTCGGCGTAGAAGCGCGCGCGGTCTTCGTAGGCGAGCCGCTTGGCTTCCGCCTGCAGATGGATCGACAGCGGCGACTGGAAGCTTGCGTCGCCGAGATCGAAGGTCTCGAGGATGTTCAGCATCTGCAGCGTCGCGATGCCCTGCGTGTTGGCACCGAGCGCGTGCACGTCCACGCCGCGATAGCCCGTCCGGTGCGGCGCGATCCATTCCGAGCGGTGCGCGGCCAGATCCTCGAAGCGGAGCCAGCCGCCGATCCGCTTGAAGTAGCGATCGACGACACGCGCGATCTCGCCGGAATAAAACGCGTCGCGTCCGCCCGCGGCGATCGCGCGATAGGTGCGGGCAAGATCGGGATTGCGAAACACCTGTCCGATCGCCGGGCCCTTGCCGTCGGCCAGGGCAAAGGTCTTCAGCGCGTTGGCCGTTTCCTCGATGCCGTTACCCGGCCTGCGGAATGCCGCCATGCTGCGGCGGATGTAATAAGCAATGATGTCCGGCACCGGTGCACCCGCCTCGGCATGCGCGATCGCCGGCTCGAACAGCTGCGCCCAAGGCAGCCGGCCATAGCGTTGGTGCATCGTCCACCAGGCATCCACTGCACCCGGCACCGATACCGACACCGCACCCAGCGGCGGCAGCGCCCCGCCCCGTGCTCGCGATCGCACCGTTTCGAGGCTCAACCCGCGTGGCGACGCGCCCGATCCGGCGAGCCCCACGACCTTACGCTGCTTCGGATCCCAGATCATCGCATAGGCGTCGCCGCCGATGCCGCTCGACGTCGGCTCCAGGAAACCGAGGCAGGCATTGATCGCGATCGCGGCGTCGACCGCCGATCCGCCTCGCCGCAAAATGTCGATCCCCGCTTGCGTCGCCAGCGGATGGGCGGTCCCTGCCGCGCCGTTGAGGCCATAGGCAGCGGTGCGCGAGGCGAAACTCGCGCCGACCGGGCGATCCCCCGCGGCTACGTCCGGACGCAGGAAGCGATCTTCCCCGGCAACCCAGCGCGGGGGGAGCGTCGCGGTCTTCGGCTGAGGCGCACCACCCTGCCCCGGTCCCGGTGCCCCCTGCTTGCCCGGAACGCCGGGTCCGGCCTGACTGCCCTGCGCCATACCGATGCCCGGCAGCAATGCGGCCCCCGGCAAGGCGGCAATAAAAGTTCGACGACGCATAGAGGACGCTCCCGGTGCTGATGCCCGATCTTCGCTGGCGCCTTGAGCGAGTTCAAGGGGTTGATAGCGCCCGCGTCGCTACAGCGTCCATCCACCGAAGCGGACTCCGTCAGACACCGCAGTCGCAGCGCCTAACCGTCGCGCGGGGCGCGGGCGATCACGGCTTGAGCGACACGAAGACGTGCCTTCCAGATCTTGACCGAAGGATGCCCGGCAGCGAGGCCGACCAGCCGCCCCTCGATCTGCGTGACCTCTCGCTTGGCTGCATCAAGCTCGGTCGCTGTCGGTGCAGGCTGGATATTGGCGCGTGCATGCGCGCCGGTGCGTCCCTTGCTCTTTGTCATGGGCAACGCGATGGTCTCAGATGGCAGGGGCCGTCAATATAGGACGGCATCTATGACCGGTTCCAGCATGTCGATGACCGATCCGCCGTTGCTAAATACGGGCTCGGGCGTTCGTGACGGCATGAACGACAGCCTGTCATCGATCCGCGACCAGACCAAGACCGGCATCGTTCGGCAGGTGCGGACTCTGTTCAATGACCAGACTCGTGGCGAGGAGCCGGTAAAGAGGAGCGATACTGCACTGTTTCCGCCCGACTCCATGATCTGGCGTGTGCATGGCGACGTCGTCAGCATGATGGTAGGCGGCGTGTCCGCGTTGCTGCTCCAGATGCTGCATCCAGCCGTTCTAGCCGGGGTTTGGGACCATTCGAACTTCCGAACCGATATGCTCGGCAGGCT
>Ga0247809_1000055_pt1 | contig 79642 bp, 65 predicted proteins | sample UWRJL104311B1_FD_180951 | JGI IMG/M metagenome (GOLD analysis project Ga0247809, IMG submission 180951) | Plant litter microbial communities from Arlington Agricultural Research Station in Wisconsin, United States - UWRJ-L104-311B-1 | ecosystem: Environmental > Terrestrial > Plant litter >... | reverse complement strand
CACTGAACTCTATTTCAGTTGCAGTCAGTCTAGTTTTGGGATTACTATCTTCAAAAATAGTTTCAGCTTTTTTAGGGACTTCAGGTATGGCTTTATTGGGTAGTTTTAGAAATTTTACTACAATGATGAAATCTATTGCTACTTTAGGAATTAATAACTCAATTATTAAATTATTTATTGAGAATAAAGATGATAAAAAGGAAATTTCTATTATATATTCTACTTTTTTCTGGCTTTTTTTATCTATTTCTATTGTTTTAGGAGTCTTCATTTTACTTTTCTCTAGTACAATTTCACAACTCCTTTTTTACTCAAATTCATACAAAGTTTCAATTCAATTTTTTGCATTATTGTTACCTTTAATAGTTATAAACACTTTTTGGCTAGCTGTATATAATGGATTAGAACAATTTAAAAAAATTGTTCTAATCCAAATAATTTCGAACATATTTGTATTTTTAATAACTGCCATTTTAATTTGGAAAAAAAATATTTCTGGAGGACTCTTTGCAATTGCGATAAGCGAATTTTTGATGATTTTTATAACCTTTTTATTCGTCAGAAAAGATAAGGAATTCTTTAAATTTGAGATACAAAAAATAATCAGTAAAAAGCATATTCAAGTCATAAAAAAGTTTTCTGTTATGGCATTTCTTAGTGCTATAATTGTTCCGCTTAATTCTTTGTTAATAAGAAATAATATCGTACAGCATTATTCTTTACAAGAAGCAGGCATTTGGGATGCAGTTAATAGACTTTCAGGATTTTATATGATTTTTTTTAGTTCAGGCCTATCATTATATTATGTTCCAAAGCTTACTTCTTTACAAACAGATTCTGAATTCAAGGAAGAAGTAAAGAATTATTTTAAAATTTTTGTCCCTCTCTTTTTTTTTATGATTTGTAGTTTATTTTTTTTAAAAGACTTAATAATAAGTATAGCCTTTACAAAAGAATTTATAGGTATTAAAAAAATATTGATTTGGCAGTTGCTAGGCGATTTTTTTAGAATTATGACACTAGCTTTTGGATTTCAGATTGTAGTAAAAACTATGATGAAACAATATTTTATAGGAGAAATAGCTTTTAATTTATCTTATTATCTCCTTTCTATACATTTGATAAAATATTACTCAGCAGAAGGAGCTCTTCAGGCTTATTTTTATTCAAATGTGCTCGTCTTTATTTTAGTTTTATTCATGTTTAGAAAACTTTTTTATAAGAATCAATCAGTAGAACTTTGATTATTTCACATCAATTTTTAAAGTTAAATATTACCATTTATAAAACTTTTTATTCATCAATATAGCCTCTCCGGTTATTTTTAGTTTACCTGTGCTTTTTTCATAAATTTCATTTTTATACAAGACTCTGTTTTTAAATGGAAAAAGTTCTTGTGTTGTAAATACAGCTGTATATTCGACTCCTGTAAAGATAGGTTGAATATACTTTGCATTTTGACTAATTAAGATATGACTTTCAGGATATAAGAGAGTACCATAGACTTTTGAAAATATGCTTATGCTATAATAACCATGAACTATGCATCTGCCATAAATAGTATTTTGAGAATAATTTTCGGAAACATGAATTGGATTTACATCACCAGATATTCTAGCGTAAGTAATGACTTCTGCATCACTAAAACTAAAATCGATTTCAAAAACATCATTAATTTTTGGGCTTTTCATTATAATAATTGCTTTGCAAAATTATTAATTACAAAAATAAGAATTAGTTAACATAAATAAAAGTTAAAACATAATACTTTACTTATATTTGATTAAATCAAATTTATAAAAATATGAAAAAAATTATTTTATCAGGAATGATATTATCATTCAGTTTTGCAAATTCTCAGAACACATTTCCTGCTACTGGAAATGTTGGTATTGGTACTTTAACACCAACTGAAAAATTAGAGGTAAACGGTACTGTAAAAGCTACAAATGGGCAGTTTACTAAATCATTACCAAACAATCAAACTTTTAATTCTTGGGATGAAAGAGGAATATTTAGTGAAGTTTTAACAGCTGGAACTTTAGTTCACCAGCCAAGCATGAGTAGAACTTTTGGTTTTTATGACTGTCCGTCTTCAAATTTAACACCAAATGCACAAGTTGCTTTGTTTATTAATGATAGAAATGCTAAAGGGCGTCTTGGTTTTGCTGCTGAAGCTTTTGGAAATTCCTTTTTTTCATTAGCAGATAATAATGAAAACGTATATTTCAGAGTTACTGAAGATGGAAATAATACTTTTATAGATATGCCTAAACCAAACTCTCGTATTGTAATTGGTGATTTTGGGACTTATCTTCCGCAACATAATTTAGTTGTTCGTGGTAGTTCAAAAATTGAAGGCAATATACTTACAGATTCTAATATAGGTATTGGAACAAGTTCCTTTACAGATGGGGCTGATACCTATAGGCTTTCTGTAAAAGGTAAAGTAAGAGCAGAGGAAATAAAAGTTTATAATACATGGGCTGATTATGTATTTGCTAAGGATTATAAATTAAAAACATTACCCGAAGTTGAGACTTATATTAATGAAAACAAACATTTGCCAAATGTTCCTTCTGCTAAAGAAATTACTGCTAAAGGTCTTGAATTGGGAGAAATGGCAAAGATCCAGCAAGAGAAAATTGAAGAATTGACACTTTATTTGATTCAACAAAATAAAGAAATTGAAGAGTTGAAAAAACAAATGAAATTTTTATTAGAGAAAAAATAATATAAGTTAATTTATAAATTTTAAAATATGAAAAACTTATATTGGTTTTTAACATTATGCTTTTTCACACAATTTACATTTTATGGTCAAGGAGAAAATAACAATTGGTACTTTGGAGAAAGGCTAGGCTTAAATTTTAATACTGTTCCACCATCTTTACTTCTAAATTCAAATATGACCATTCAAAATAATAATGCAGGAAATGGGTGTGCGTCTATTAGTACAGCGGATGGTCAGATATTATTTTATTCTGACGGTTCGCAGATATACAACAAACTAGGTAATCAAATGCCTAACGGAAATTTTCCACTTGGAGGAGTAACCAATCAACCTGCGTTATTTGTGCCTCATCCAGGAAATCCAAATCTATATTATTTTTTTATGACAAGAGGAGAATTTTCCCTTTGCAATTGTTCTGGAGATGCATTAAAAAGATTTACATATTCTGTAATTGACAAAACATTAAATAATAATCAAGGAGGAATTGTAACTAATCAAAAAGATCTTCCTTTACATAATTTTGCTGGATCATCAATGACAATTGCAAAGACAAATTCTGAAGATGGATATTGGTTATTAAATTCATATCATAGTTATTTTAATGGAAATACCGAACTATTTGCCATAAAAATTGATGATTTAGGTATGCATCCTGCAGTTGTAAGCTCAATTCCTAATTTTGATGTAACATCAATTTATGGAAATGGAATGAAAGTCTCTCCTGATAATCAAAAGGTAGCGATTTTTAGTAAAATGACAAGTAGCATGAAAGTTTTTTTGTTTAATTCAGCAACTGGTATTTTAGGTAATGAAATAATTAGCTGTACAAATTGCACATTAACTTCTATAGAATTTTCGAGTGATAGTAATCAACTTTTTACAACTTCTAATGTTGGAGCGTCTGTGGTTTATAATTTACAAGGAACTTTACCCGCTCATAGAGCATATGCTGATGCTGGATATTTAGGTTTGCAACGAGCAATTGATGGGAATATCTATTTAACTCGGAAAGGAATATTTCAGGGGCAGGATAGTAATATAAAATTGTATAAGATACTGAATCAGAATTCTTTTTTAAATTCTTCTATCGATAATACTTCAATTTCTTTTCCAAATATAGTAGGAAATAATTTACCTCAATTTATTCCTCTCTTACAGCGACCATGTGAATCTATAAATTTAGTATCAGAGCCTAATCTAGCAATATTCACTTATAATAACAAGAGTGACATTACAACCCAAGGAAACTATCTTATTAATCAATCGATTCAAAATATAACAATGCAGGCTAGAGATTTTATATTACTAAAATCAAATACACAAATAAAAAATGGCTCAACTTTTTTAGCTAAAATTCAACAATGTAGTGAAGGATTGCTTAAGGAAACATATTCGGAAAAGAAAATGAATCTAAAAGATCAATCTGAAAATACTATAAAACTTTACCCTAATCCAAATAACGGAAATTTTACAATTTTCTTAAACAAAGAAATGGAAAATGCATCAATAGAAATTTTTGATATCTATGGCAAGACTATTTTTAAAGGCAAATCTGAAACCGCAACATTTGATTTAAATCTTCCAGGTTTAAATTCAGGTATGTATTTAGTGAAAATTTCAAATAATAATTCAAGTGAAACTTTAAAATTTATTAAAAAATAATTTGAATGCTATCAAATTAAAATGGACAATTAAAATTGTCCATTTTAATTTTTATTGATTTGTTTTAATTAATTATTTTTTCCAATTCTCAATATATTTAGTGGCTATTTTTATATGATCGTGCTCTTCTTCTATAAATTTCCTAGCCCTTTCCCCAATCTTTCGAATCTCATCTTGATTTTCAATCAAATAACAAAGTTCTTTTTCAATTTCTGCAACATTTGGCAGTGCATTTATAGCCACTCTTTCTTTCAAGCCAAATTGCTTTTCAAATTCAGGAGACGCTCCAGTAAAAACAACTTTTCCTTTTGCCATTACTTCTAGTGCATTATAGCCCTGATCAAAGGCATATACTTGGTCTAATAAAATGTGAGCGCTATCATAAAATTTTATATACTCTGCATAAGGTAAATCTTCTGAAATAATAATCTCAATTTTTTCTGCATACTTTTGCTTTATAATTTTAAGTGCTTCCTCAAAAAAAGGAATCCCTTTTTTGGCATAATTCATTCGGTTTATACCTAAGAAAATGATAATTCTGTCTGAAATTTCCAATTCGCGAAAAGCATTTTTTTTAATATTTATGGGATTTGGAATAAAATTTATTTCGAATCCCATTCGTTCCATGGGAATTTTATAGTCAATATCAGAGGCTATAACCGAGTTTACATTTTTAAAAATCCAATCAAATAAATTTCGATAGTTTTTCTTCGTATATTTTAGCGAATACTCAAATTCATTCTTTAAAGAATTATCCTCAAAATAAGGTGTCAAAATTGAATATTCCAGTTCTTTTTTTAACAGAAAATCAATTACTGGAGTTTCATCGCCACAAACCAAAAGGCTTTTTGTAGCCGATTTATTTAGATCAAACAGGTTCTTTAATAACCAAATTCCAAATTTTGGAAAGGTTTCAATTGCGTCAGAATTAATAAGCTGAATATGGTCAAATTTTTTCAATTTAGGAAGAAGAAAATAAAAGCGAATGCCTTTCTCTATTTTTAAAAAATTAATTTTAAATAATTTAAAACACAAAATATTAAATTTTTTAAGAAACCAGATTTCTGAAAATAATTTAGGATAAATTGAAAAATCAACAGGATATTTCTTAAATAAATCACCCGTCCCCAAAATATAAACTTCATGCCCTAACGCAACAAGTCCTTCTTTTAAAGAATTGTGAAGTCTGCTGTACTCGCCTAACAAAAGTATTTTCATTAACAGGATAGAAATTTTTATATTTGTGTAAATATATAAACAAATTGGCAGACGAATTTAAAAAATCAGATTTAGAAATTTTGGTTTCCACTATGAACAGAAGCAATCTGGATTTTTTGATTCCTATGTTTTCTTTTGCTCATTTTTCAGAATTTCAAATTTTGATAATTAACCAAACGACTGCTGAAAATCTGCTGATTTCTGATTTTTCAAATATCAGGATTATAAATTCGTATGAAAAAGGCTTGTCGAAAAGTAGAAATCTGGCCTTAAAAAATGCAATTGGAAAAATTATTTTGATTGCTGATGATGATGTTCAATATCTTAGAGATTTTGACAAAAAGATAATTGAAGCTTACAATCAAAATGAAACAGCAACTGCCATTTGTTTTCAAACAAAAACTACAGAAAATAAGCATTATAGAAGCTATAAAACGAATAAGTTTTGGTTGAAAGAGAAAGATTTTATTTGGATATTATCAATTGAAATTACCTTCAGATTAAACGATTTAAAGCAAAACAATATCGTTTTTAATGAGCATTTCGGACTCGGAGCCAAGTTTCAAGATGCTGAATCCTTATATTTCTTAAGAAGAATAAATTACAATAATCTAAAGGTTTTATTTGTTCCTGAAACTATTGTGATTCACGAAAAATTTTCTTCAAGTGACGAACTAAATTCTGATCGTTGGCTATATGCAAAAACTGCAGGATTCTACAAAAGAAATCAAACAATATCTTACTTTCTCGTTTTTAAAATTTTATTTTTCCTTCTGCGAAAAAAGTTCATATCTTTCAATGAAATTCAGCACAAGTTAAAGGTCGGTTTAAAAGGAATCAGTGATTATAAAAAACTACTTAAAAACAATTCAGAACATTTATATGATTAGTACAAATATTGAAATTATTGATATCCCAAAAATTACTGATACCAGAGGAAATTTATCTGTCATAGAAAATGATGTAGTTCCCTTTGATATAAAAAGAGTTTATTATCTGTATGATGTTCCTAGTGGTGCCGAGAGAGGAGGGCATTCTCATAAAGAATTATTTGAATTTTTAATTGCTCTAAGCGGTAGTTTTGACGTTGTTTTGAAAGATGGCAATGAGCAAAAGAAAGTAACTTTAAATAAGCCAAACCAAGGATTATTAATTAAACCAGGAATTTGGCGTGAACTAGAAAATTTTTCGTCTGGTTCAGTATGTCTTGTCGTAGCTTCTGATATTTATAAAGAAGAAGATTATATTCGTGATTTTGAAGAATTTTTACTATTTAAAAGCAGATAATCTGATATTTTTTCCATGTAAAAAACTTTTTACACGATAAATTATTCGAAGTAAATTTCTAGGAAGTTGAAGCAATAATCTCTGTTTCCAATTTAGATTATCAAAATTAATAAGATTTTTAAATCGAATGAATTGCGTTTTCTGATTTGCAATTTTAGCTCTTACAGCTATCGAAAAACGATTTAAATCGAGATATTTTCTAATATATTTATTGCTACTTTCAAATTCTGAATAGTTCAAAAAATCAGGCTTTTCAGAATAATCAATGTTGTTTTTAGAAAGGCTATTTGAAACATCACAATACCTTGCTTCAATTTTCCAACTAAAGACTATCATGAATTTCAGACCTATTCTAATCCACAAATCAATGTCTTCGCCAGTTTTTAATGTGGTATCAAAATTTCCAATTTCATCAAAAATAGATTTTTTAAAAATTGCACTAGAAGTAAAAATTGCCGTTTGATTTGAACTTCCCTTAAAAAAATCGATTACTTGAAGTTTGTCAGTTTTGGGAATAGAATAGTCTGCTTCAAAAAATTTTCCTTTAATTTCAATCTCAATTGCTGAAGAAAAAACTTTTTCTTCGGGAAATTGATTTATCATTGAAACCATATTTTTAAGGAAATTTGGATACCAAAAATCATCAGCATCTAAAAAAGCAATATAGTTGGAAGTAGCTTTTTCAATCCCAAAATTTCTTGCAGCTGAAACACCTCCATTTTCCTTAGAAAAAAGATAAATCCTTTCATCCTGAAAACTTTCTGCGATAGATGCGCCATTATCTGTAGAGCCATCATTTACAATAATAACTTCAAAGTCAGAAAATGTTTGGGATAATACACTCTGTAATGTGTTCCCAATCCAATTTTCCTTGTTGTAAAGCGGAATAATTACTGAAAATAAAGGCATGTTAATTAGATTTTAATATACAAAGAAATCCAAGTCGATAAAGATCAAAAATAAGCAAAGATGGATTATTACTTTTTAAATTTTTCAAAAATGCAGGCTTGGCCAGTTTATAGAATAAAATATAAGCAGACTGTAATCGAAATTTTTTCAGAGTAAAATAAACCTTCGAAAGTTTTATATAATTTGGATCAATCAAGCCTTTTTCAATCAAATCAGCAAGGCCGTTTATGGCTCCACGGGTTTTATTTAAAAAGATGTCATAATCTTCAAGGCCTTCATGAACTACCGGATTGTCTATATGTGAAATTTTGATTTTATTTTCTTGCAGATTATAAGAAAACAAAGTGTCTTCATGTCCCCAATTTTTTAGATTTTCATTAAATTGAAATTGCTCAAAAAGATTTTTTTTTATCAAAAAAGAGTTTGTCAAGAAGGAAAGATATGGATTTTCTTTTCTTTTTTCTGCAGAAAGTGCTTCCCTCGATTTTCCATAAATCCATCTGAGAAGCAATGTTGAAGAAGGCTTTTGTTCTTGATATCTTACGCCTCCATAAACAGCTTTTTCTTCATTATCTATTTCAGATAGGTAATTTGAAATAAAATTCTCATGAACAGGAATCACATCAGCATCCAAAAAAAGCAAGTGCTCAAATTTAGCTTTTTTAGCCAATAAATTTCGAATAGAGCTTCTTCCTATATTTTTATCTAAAATGCTATACGAGCAATTTCTTAAACTGTTAATCGACTGATTTTCAAAGTGAAAATTTTGTGATCCGTCATCCAGGCAAATAATCTCATAATCCACTTTTTCATCTTCCAGCTGTTCATGTAAGATTGAAACCAGCGGAAACGCATTGTAATTATATGTCGGAATTAAGATCGAAATCATTAAACTGTTCGCTGAACCACTTCAAAAACCGAATTGTTTTCACATTTCAAAGTCTTCGCAGGATATTTCAAAAGTAGCGCATAATCGTGCGTTGCCATGATAACCGTCTTTCCGTTTGCATTAATTTTACGCAAAACTTCCATGACTTCAACGCTCGTTTGCGGATCTAAATTTCCAGTAGGCTCATCCGCTAAAATAATTTCTGGGTCATTTAACAACGCTCTTGCAATGGCAATTCTTTGCTGTTCTCCACCCGAAAGCTGGTGCGGCATTTTATTCGCAAAATTTTTCATACCGACTTTGTCTAAAACCTCGCCGATTTTGTCTTCCATTTCATTTTTGTCTGTCCAGCCTGTCGCTCTCAAAACAAAAACCATATTTTCATGAACATTTCTATCCGGAAGCAATTTAAAATCTTGAAAAACAATTCCGATTTTTCTTCTTAAATACGGAATATTCTTCTCTTTCAAAGCTGCCAAATCATAATCCACAATGCTTCCTTGTCCTTCAGTCAAAGGCAAGTCTGCATATAAAGTTTTCATGAAACTGCTTTTTCCAGTACCGGTTTTTCCAATCAAATACAGGAATTCTCCGTGATTAACTTCAATATTTACGTTTGATAGAATGAGATTTTTCTCTTGATAGATATTTGCGTTTCTCAAAAAAAGTACTGGCTGTGGCATAGCGAATTTAGTTTATGACGTAAAAGTAATAAGTTAACGTGCTTTATCAAAATTTAATTGCAGTTCATTGGTTTAAAATTTTTAGAAGCGAAACTTTCAGTGTTTTAGAAACACCAGTCCCGCTTTCTGCAGTAGCTTTTCTCCGTAAACGGAAGAAAAGGCTACTGCCGCCAATCGGGGCTACTAAAAAGCTTGTAGATTTTTAGAAACACCAGCCCAATTGCTGTCAAAAACATCAGCTAAAAAAATACTTAAATTAACTTATATGCCTTATATGGTAATAAAAAAAATCATGTTTTTAGCCCCTTTAAACTCAAAACCTTAAACCTTCAACCAAAAATGTTAAAAATTTTTCACAATAAACCCAAAACCCCTGCCGTTATAAACACAGGAATTTGATATATTTGAATTTTAAACAAAAACAATAAAAATGCACAAACTTTCAAGGTTATTTCTGCTGTTTTCATTTGTAGGAACCGCTCCGGTTTTTGCGCAGCAGTCGGCAATTTACACCAACGATTTAAGGGAATTCAACAAGGCTTTGGCGCTTTATAAAGAAAAGCAGTATCAGGCAGCTCAGATTATTTTCGAAAAAGTGAAAGCTGAAAACGTAAATAAAAACTCTGATGTAGAAGCTGATTGCGCTTACTATATCGCCAATTGCGCCATTCGTTTGAACCAATCTGACGCTGATCAAAAGATGGAAAGTTTTGTCGAAAATTATCCGACAAGCACAAAGCAAAACCAAGCCTACATTGAAGTGGCGCATTATTATTTTGAGCAGGGAAAATATCCGCAGTCGATGAAATGGTTTGATAAAGTAGATGAAAGTACGCTGAGCCAAGACGACCGCGACAAATATAATTTCCAAAAAGGATATACATTTTTTACTTCTGGAAATAAAAAAGAAGCTTCGAATTATTTCAACCAAGTTTTGAATTCTAAAGAATATGGTTCTCAAGCCAAATATTATTTAGGATTTATGGCGTATGAATCTGATGATTATACGAAAGCTACAAAGTTATTCGACGAAGTTTCTGGCGAAGAAAAATACCAAGATAAAATGTCTTATTTCCAAGCAGATATGAATTTCAAGCTTGGCAAATTTGACAAAGCCATCGAATTAGGAAAAGCCGCAATGGCAAAATCGAACGCACAGGAAAAGTCTGAATTGAATAAAATTATCGGCGAAAGCTACTTTAATTTGAAGCAATATGACAAAGCGATTCCGTATTTAAATGAATATAAAGGAAAAAAAGGCAAATGGAACAACACCGATTTTTACCAGTTAGGATATGCTTATTACAAGCAAAATGACTTTGAAAATGCCATCGCACAATTCAATAAAATCATCGACGGAAAAGATGCAGTGGCGCAAAATGCGTATTACCATTTAGGTGAAAGCTACTTGAAAACGGACAAAAAACAGCAGGCTTTGAACGCGTTCAAAAATGCTTCTGAAATGGAATTTGATGCAAAAATTCAAGAAGATGCTTATTTGAACTACGCTAAATTAAGCTATGAAATAGGAAATTCCTACCAAAGTATTCCGGCAGTCTTAAGCGGATTTATTGAAAAATATCCGAATAATCCAAGCAGAGCAGAAGTGGAAACGCTTTTGATCAATTCTTATATTACGTCTAAAAACTATAAAGAAGCGTTGGTTTTATTGGAAAAAAATAAAAGTTCAAACAGAGAAGCCTACCAAAAAGTGACTTTTTACAGAGGTTTAGAATTGTACACTGACGGAAGCTACCAGGAAGCTTTAGCGATGTTCAAAAAATCTTTAGCAGAGAGAAATAACGCAAAATTTACAGCAAGAGCAACTTTCTGGAAAGCAGAAACAGAATACGTTTTAGATAATTTCAACGAAGCTTTATTGACTTACAAGCAATTTATAGGAAGCGCTGAAGCGAAAAACACTCCTGAAAATAAAAACATCTATTATAATGTAGGCTACACTTATTTCAAGCTGAAAGATTATGATCAGGCGGCGACAAATTTCCAAAGCTTTATTGCAACTGGCGCAAAAGACGACAAAGTGCGTTTGAATGATGCTTATTTGCGCTTGGGCGATAGTTATTATGTGTCTGCAAAATACTGGCCAGCGATGGATGCTTACAATAAAGCGATTGAAATCAAAGGTGTTGACGCAGATTACGCGGCTTACCAAAAAGCAATCAGCTACGGATTTGTTTCCAGAAATGATAAAAAAATTGAGGATTTAAATAGCTTCGTAAAGAATTTCCCAAAATCGCAATTGCGTGATGATGCTTTGTATGAGTTGGGAAATACTTATGTTACAGAAAAGAAAACAGAATTGGCGGTTCAGACTTATGACAAATTAATCGCTGAATATAAAGGCGGATCTTATTCTGCAAAAGCAATTTTGCGTCAAGGTTTGGTGTATTATAACGGAGAAAAAGACCAATTGGCTTTGGCTAAATTGAAAAAAGTGGTAGCCGAATACCCAAATATGCCGGAAGCTCTAGAAGCAGTTTCTACGGCAAGATTGATTTATTTAGACAGTGGTAAAGTGGACGAATATGCAACTTGGGTGAAAACTTTAGATTTCGTAGAAGTTTCTGATGCTGAATTAGACAATGATACTTACGAAGCGGCTGAAAAACAATATTTGCAAAATAATACAAAACCTGCAATCACAGCTTTGAGTGGTTATGTAGCGAAATTTCCAAATGGGGTGAATGCCTTGAAAGCGAATTTCTATTTAGCACAATCTTATTTTGCTGACGGTTTGCCAAATAACGCGATTCCGAATTATGAATTCGTGATTTCTAAACCAAGAAATGAATTTACAGAGCAGTCTCTAGCACGTCTTTCTCAAATCCATCTGAAAAAAGCAGATTACGCAAAAGCGGTTCCGGTATTGAAAAGATTGGAAACAGAAGCAGATTATCCGCAGAATATTACGTTCGCGCAATCGAATTTGATGAAGTCTTATTACGATCAAAAAGACTATGAAAATGCAGCAGTTTACGCAGAAAAAGTCTTGAACAATCCAAAAACGGATAATGCGGTGAAAAGTGATGCGCAAGTTATCGTTGCACGTTCGGCTATAAAAATCAATGACGAAGCAAAGGCAAAAACGGCTTATGCCAAATTATTAACGATTGCAAAAGGAGAATTGGCGGCAGAAGCTTTGTATTATGACGCTTATTTCAAAAACAAAGACGGAAAGTTTGACGCTTCAAACACGGCGGTTCAAAAACTGGCAAAAGATTATTCAGGATATAAATATTTCGGAGCAAAAGGATTGGTCGTGATGGCTAAGAATTTCTACGGATTAAAAGACAGTTTCCAGGCGAATTATATCTTGGAAAGCGTTCTGAAAAATTTCAAAGATTACCCAGATGTTGTAGAAGAAGCACAAAAAGAATTGGATATTATTAAGGGAGAAGAGGCGAAACGCAACTCCTCAATTCAAAACTAATTTCATCTTATTCTAAATTTCAATACTTGTATTATGACAAATAAAATTCAATATAAAATGGCGGCTCTGTTTCTTTTTGCAGGACTCCAAACCACTTTTGCACAGAAAAAAGACGAGAACATCGGGACGGAAGTCGTGAATGTGGTGAAACCTTACACGCCGACAATTTCTGATGCTTTTAAGGTAAAAGAAACACCGACTTTAGAAGACGATGACAATACTAAAAAAGAAGAAATCAAGTACAATATTTTCTCTTTTCCGGTAGCTTCAACTTTCACGCCTTCAAAAGGTAGAGCGGCAACTGTGGACAAATCAAAACAAGAAAAACTGTATAAAAACTATGCAACTTTAGGTTTTGGAAATTACGGAACTGTGAACGCAGAATTATTCATGACAGAAAATCTAAACAAAAATGAATATGTGGGCGGAATGCTTCGCCATATTTCTTCGCAAGGCGGCATCGACGATATTTTGCTTGACGACAAATTTTACAATACGTCGTTAGATTTGACTTATGGAAACCAGCAAAAAGAGTTTTCCTGGAATGTTGACGCGGGTTACCAGCACCAGATTTACAATTGGTATGGTTTGAGAAATGACTTCGGAAGCGATCTTTTAGAGGAAGATAGAAATGCGATCGTAAACGGAATCGATCCGCAACAAACTTATCAAAACATTTATTTGGGTGGAAGGTTCAGCGCCAAAGAAAGCATTTTCAAAGACGCAACTTTAAAATTCAGCCGTTTTTCAGATAATTTCGGTTCTGGTGAAAATAGATTTTTTGTGAAACCTACCGTTGGTTTTGAAGTTGGCGGCCAAAAAGTCAATGCAAGTTTTGTGGTAGATTATATCGGAGGCTCGTTTGAAAAGACTTATTTCGGGGGTGATGAAATAAAATACGGTTACGCAAATTTTGGAGTACAGCCAAGTTTTACCTATCAGCAAGATGATTTGACAGTGAATTTAGGCGCCGGACTTTTCTATAGCGTTGACAATGAAAACAGCGACAATAAATTCTTCGTTTATCCGCAAGTTACTGCCACTTATAGAATTGTCGGCGATGTGATGATTGCTTACGCTGGCGCGGAAGGAAGCCTGAAACAAAACTCTTATCGTGATTTTGTGCAAGAAAATTTCTTCGTATCGCCAACTTTGGGAATCGCTCCAACCGATCAAAAATATGATATCTACGTAGGTTTAAAAGGAAAGATTGCCAATAATGTTGGTTTCAACGTAAGAGGTTCTTATAAAAATGAAGACCAAAAAGCGATGTTCAAAAACAATCCTTATTTTTCTACGAATCCAAATACAGAAGGATACGCTTTCGGGAATTCGTTTGACGTAGTTTATGACAACGTGAAAACAATCAGTTTCTTCGGAGAATTGAAAGCTGATTTCTCTAAAAATGTTTCCTTCGGAATTTCTGGAACGTTCAATAGTTTTACTACAGACATCGAATCAGAAGCATGGAATCTGCCAACTCTTGAAGTTGCCGCCAACCTAGATTTCAACATCACCGAAAAATGGTATGCCGGAACAAGCGTATTTTTTGTAGGCGAAAGAAAAGACCAATTCAGCTACACATCTGTGTTGAGAAATGATTTAGAAAACACAACATTAGACAGCTATTTTGACTTGAATGCGCATGTTGGCTACAAATACAGCGAAAGACTAACCGGATTTTTAAAACTGAACAACATAGCCAACCAAGACTACCAAAAATGGATCAACTATCCGGTTCAAGGATTTCAGTTTTTGATTGGAGCAAATTACAAGTTTGATTTCTAAACCAAATCAAATCCTTATTTTTACCGCAGCTTCACAGATTTTTAAATCAATGAAGTTGCGGTTTTTATTTTCAGCAATAAAAAAATCCGCGATAATTGGCGTAATCCGTTATAATCCGCGTTCAAAGAAAGCAAAATGACTCTAAAAGAAAGAACTCTAGAATATTACAAACAGCTAGTGCAAGACAAAATCGACGTCTTCCATGACATGATTTCAAACCTGACCGAAGATGCCAAAAACGACGCAAAAGGTTCCGCAGGAGACAAACATGAAACCGCGCTTTCAATGATGCATTTGGAACAAGAAAAACTGAATCACAAGATTAAAGAATATCTAGAACAGAAAGATATTTTAGACAAAATTGACGCTTCAAAGCAAACCAAAATAATCACTGTAGGAAGCTTAATTAAAGCTAACGGAATTTTATTGTTCATGTCGGCTGCACTTCCAAAAATCAAAATCGATGAAAAAAATATAATTGCACTTTCGCCACAATCTCCACTTGGAAGCAAATTGTTAGGACAGCAAGTTAATTATACCTTCGAAATAAACGGAACAAAATATTTAATAGAAAGTGTTGAGTAGAGATAGGCAAAAGACAAAAGGCAATAAGCAATCCGCGCCATCCGCGTAATCCGTTTCAAATCCGCGTCCGAATAAAATTAAAAAGTCATTCAAATCGAATGGCTTTTTTTATAAATTAAAACCAAATTGCCTTATTTAATATTGATTAGCTTTCATAATTTTATATAAATTGAATTTTATGTTTATTTTTGTAACTAAAAATAATAATACTCTTTATTAAATAAAACAAATACTTCAAATTTGCTTTATCAAAATAAATAAAAACACAGAAAAGATATAAAGTTATGTGCGGAATTTTAGCAATTATAGGAAAAGGCAAAGACGAGGAATTAGTTAAACAACTTTCAAAAAGAATGTCACATCGCGGACCAGACGAAAGCGATCTGCACGTTACTGAAAACGGCCACATCTTGAGCCACGAACGTTTGTCAATCATCGATTTGCACTCAGGAAAACAGCCGATAAAAGGAACAAAAACTGCCTATATGGTGCACAACGGAGAAATCTACAATCACCAAGAATTGAGAGAAACCGTTTTGAAATCGCACACTTTTCGCACGAAATCTGACTCAGAAGTAATCGTGCATTTATACGAAGAATTCGGTTATGACTTTTTAAATATGTTGGACGGAGATTTCGCTTTCGTAGTAATTGACGGAGACGACTTCATCGCAGGAAGAGACGCAATCGGAGTAAAACCTTTATATTATGGATTAGACGACAGAGGCAGAATTTATTTCTCTTCTGAAATGAAACCCATTGCAGACCAATGCAAAACGTTCGCAACTTTCCCTCCGGGACATTATTATACTCCAAAAACGGGCTTCGTGAAATATTACAAACCAGAGTATGAAGATTATACAAAAGCAACTGAAGCTTTAGATTTGACTGCAATCCGTGAGTCTTTGACAGAAGCAACACGCAAAAGATTAATGAGCGATGTGCCAATCGGAGTATTGCTTTCAGGAGGTTTAGATTCTTCTTTAACGTCATCAATTGCGGCGCGCTTGTTGAAAGAAAAAGGAAAAACACTGCACTCTTTTTCAATCGGATTAGATGCGGAAGCTCCAGATGCGAAAGCGGCGAGAAAAGTGGCAGAATTCTTAGGAACAGAACACCACGAAATCCACTTCACGATCGAGCAAGGAATCGAGATTTTAGATAAATTGATTTGGCATTTAGAAACCTATGACGTGACTTCAGTGAGAGCAAGCACGCCGATGTATTTCTTATCAAAAGCCATCACCAATATGGGCGTGAAAGTGGTGTTATCTGGAGAAGGAGCAGACGAAATTTTTGGAGGCTATCTGTATTTCAGAAATGCGCCATCGACAGAAGATTTCCAAAAAGAAACTATCGAGAGAGTTCAAAAATTATTTACAGCAGATTTGCTTCGTGCTGACAAGTCAACAATGGCGCACGGTTTAGAAGCTCGCGTTCCGTTTTTGGATAAAGCATTTCTAGATTTATCAATCAAAATCAAGCCAGAAGAAAAACAGCCAAAAACATATGACGGCGTAGAAAAATACATCTTGAGAAAAGCGTTTGACACGCCAGAAGATCCTTATTTGCCACAAGAAGTTTTGTGGAGACAAAAAGAGCAGTTTTCTGACGGAGTTGGCTACAACTGGATTGACCAATTGATTGAATATTGCGCCTCGCAAATCACAGATTATCAATTGGAAAGAGCTGGCGAAAGATTTACTTATAACACGCCGACAACCAAAGAAGCTTATTTTTACAGAGACATATTTCACAAACATTTTCCGCAAGTTAGTGCTGCGCAAACCGTGAGAAAATGGATTCCAAAATGGCAAGAAAACCAAGATCCGAGCGGTCGTGCGAATGCAGCGCACGTTCAAGCGGATATTGCCATCGCAAAACCCAATGCAATTGCATAATTTCAAGATTGAAGTTTAGTTTGTTTGTTAGAAAGCATCGCTGAAAAGTGATGCTTTTTTGTGTTTTAAAAATCCAATGAAGAAAAATTTTTTATTTTTTTGGAGCGAAAAGTCGGTGATTTATTAGCAATCCATTTTCCCGCTGGAGCGACTCGCTTTGCTTTTTCTAGCGCAAAAGCAAGAGCTCAAACAATCGCACCATCGGGGCTAGTTGAGAGACTATAGGCACTTTTTTAAACTTTTGAATGATGGTGTGAAATTCGGTCGTGAGTAAAATCCTATTTGGATTTTTTATCAGGTAATAAAAACATTTTTTGTGATCCCGACGAAGGAGGGTTTTCCGCAATTTGAGCTACTAACTGTGATTCCTCCTTTGTCGGAATGGCAAAGTTGTGGAAATAGTTGCTCAAGTCATAAAGTGGAAAAAATAAACCACACTATTGTCACTTTTAATACGTTCCGATTGCTTCATGATGTGAGAGATTCCAAGAAAGCCTAAAGTTTCTCAAATAGCCCCGATGGCGGCAATTATCTTTTCATTTTTTTCTTTAAAAAATTAAAAATAATGCCAGCCAGCGGGAAAATGGATGGCATAAAAGCCTAGTGATTCGCTACTAAAACAAAATCTAAAGGTTAAGATATTGCTTGTTTCTGAGAGATTATTTCTGTGGAAATCACGTAACTTATAACTCATAATTCATAACTTATGACTAACAAAATGTTGATAACTTGAGTGCTAAAATGCGCTTTTGTGACTGATAATCACTCGGGTTTTCATATATTTGTTCGTTAAACATAAAAATACCTTTTTTAGACAAATAATATGAGCGAAGAAATTAAGAAGAACAATTATTCAGCCGATAGTATTCAAGCATTAGAAGGGATGGAGCACGTGAGAATGCGTCCGTCGATGTATATTGGAGATGTGGGTGTAAGAGGTTTGCACCATTTAGTTTATGAAGTTGTCGATAACTCAATCGATGAGGCGATGGGTGGCCATTGCGACACTATTTCAGTTGCCATTAATGAAGATAATTCAATTACTGTAGAAGATAACGGCCGTGGTATTCCGGTTGATTTGCATAAAAAAGAAGGCGTTTCTGCACTTGAGGTTGTAATGACCAAAATTGGTGCCGGAGGTAAATTCGACAAAGATTCATACAAAGTTTCAGGAGGTCTTCACGGGGTGGGGGTTTCTGTGGTAAATGCATTGTCAAACCACATGAAATCTACAGTTTTTCGTGATGGAAAAATCTATGAGCAAGAGTATGAAAAAGGAAAAGCAATGTATCCGGTTAAGCAAGTTGGCGAAACGGAAAAACGTGGTACAAGACAGACTTTTTATCCAGATGATACGATTTTTACGCAGACTGTTGAGTTTTCATACGATACTTTGTCAGCGCGTATGCGTGAGCTTTCATTCTTGAACAAAGGAATCACGATTACTTTTACAGACAAAAGGGAAAAAGACGATAAAGGAGAATTTATCAGCGAAGTTTTCCATTCAGACGAAGGTTTGAAAGAATACATTCGTTTTTTAGATGGCAATCGTGAGCCGATTATTTCGCACGTTATCAGCATGGAAAGAGAAACAGGAGATATTCCTGTTGAGGTGGCTTTGATTTACAATACAAGCTACTCTGAAAATATTTTCTCTTACGTAAATAATATCAACACGCACGAAGGTGGAACGCACTTGCAAGGTTTTAGAACTGGTTTGACTCGTTCTTTGAAGAAATATGCAGATGCTTCTGGACTTTTAGATAAATTGAAATTTGAGATTACGGGAGATGATTTCCGTGAAGGTTTGACGGCTATTATTTCGGTAAAAGTTTCAGAACCGCAATTTGAAGGCCAGACAAAAACAAAACTTGGAAATAGAGAAGTTGTTTCTCCGGTAAGCCAGGCTGTTGCTGAAATGGTGGAGTCTTATTTGGAAGAAAATCCGAATGATGCTAGAATAATCGTTCAAAAAGTAATTTTGGCTGCACAGGCTCGTCACGCTGCGAAAAAAGCGCGTGAAATGGTTCAAAGAAAAACCGTTATGGGTGGCGGTGGATTGCCAGGAAAATTGTCTGACTGTTCTGAGCAAGATCCAGCAAAATGTGAAGTTTTCCTTGTTGAGGGAGATTCTGCAGGTGGAACTGCAAAACAAGGTCGTGATAGAATGTTTCAAGCAATTTTGCCTTTGCGTGGTAAGATTTTGAACGTAGAAAAAGCAATGCACCATAAAGTTTTTGAGAACGAAGAGATTAGAAATATCTTCACGGCTCTTGGTGTAACAATCGGAACTGCCGAAGATTCAAAAGCTTTGAACTTAGAAAAATTAAGATACCATAAAGTAGTGATTATGTGTGATGCCGATGTCGATGGTTCTCACATTTCTACCTTAATATTAACCTTCTTCTTCCGATTTATGAAAGAGTTGATTGAAAACGGACACGTTTACATCGCAACGCCACCATTGTACTTGGTTAAGAAAGGAAATAAAAAAGAATACGCTTGGACAGATGCACAACGTGATGAAATCAGTTCTGGTTTTGGAACAGGTTTCAATATCCAGCGTTACAAAGGTCTTGGAGAAATGAACGCGGAGCAATTGTGGGAAACTACTTTGAATCCAGGTTTCAGAACTTTGCGTCAAGTTACTATTGATAGTCTTGCAGAAGCTGACCGTGTTTTCTCAATGTTAATGGGTGATGAGGTGCCGCCTCGTCGTGAATTCATCGAGAAGAACGCAGTTTATGCTAAGATTGACGCTTAAAAATGTTTATCGTTTAATCGTTTAAATGTTTATGCGATTAGCCGATTAAACAATTTACGATTAAACAAATAAACAAACATATAAATATGAAAGTTACAGTAGTAGGTGCAGGTAACGTAGGCGCAAGTTGTGCAGACGTTATTTCATACAGAGGAATTGCTAGCGAAGTAGTTTTATTGGATATTAAAGAAGGTTTTGCTGAAGGTAAAGCTATGGATTTAATGCAATGCGCTACAAACACGGGTTTTAATACACAAATTAAAGGTGTTACCAATGATTATTCTAAAACTGCCGACAGTGATGTTGTAGTTATTACTTCTGGAATTCCGAGAAAACCAGGGATGACAAGAGAAGAATTAATCGGGATTAATGCGGGAATTGTGAAATCAGTGGCTGAAAATATCTTGAAATTTTCTCCGGAAGCGATTATCGTGGTGGTTTCAAATCCGATGGATACGATGACTTACTTGACTTTAAAAGCGACTGGGCTTCCAAAAAACAGAATCATCGGAATGGGTGGCGCTTTGGATAGCTCACGTTTCAGATATTATTTATCAAAAGCTTTGGATAAACCATCAAATGACGTTTCTGCAATGGTAATCGGAGGTCACGGAGACACGACTATGATTCCTTTAACAAGATTGGCTTCTTATAATGGTATTCCGGTTTCTGAATTTCTTTCTAAGGAAGAATTAGAAAAAGTGGCTGCTGACACAATGGTTGGTGGTGCGACTTTAACTGGATTATTAGGGACTTCAGCTTGGTATGCGCCAGGAGCTTCTGTGGCTTATTTGGTGGATAGCATTTTGAACGACCAAAAGAAAATGATTGCTTGTTCCGTATTTTTAGAAGGAGAATATGGGCAGAATGATATCTGTTTAGGTGTTCCTTGCATCATCGGAAAAAATGGTATTGAAGAAATTCTTACTATCAATTTAGATGAAAATGAAAAAGCATTGCTTGCAAAAAGTGCTGATGCTGTTAGAAATATGAATGCTGATTTAAAGTCGGTTTTGGCATAATTTCCACCTTATAAATTAAGAGACTGCTTCTTGCAGTCTTTTTTTTATGATATAATTAGTAAATTAATTGGTTAATCTTTCGGTTAATTATATATTTGCTCGTTTTAAAAATAAGGGAATAACTCAAGTTGTCTATTTATTTTAGGTAACTACTTGATTTAGTCCGTTTTATTTATTTGAACAACCTAAATACAAAATTTAATTAATTTTTAGTAATAATGCAGAATAGAGGACTCGTTAAATTTTTTGCAATTTTATTTGCATTGGTAAGTATTTACCAACTTTCATTCACATTCGTTGCCGATGGCATTAAAAGTGATGCAAAGGCATTTGCCAATGGCGATGAGAAAAAAGAATTGGAATATCTAACTTCGAAAGAAAAGGAAATAGTATATAACTTAGGTTTTACGAAGTTCACTTACAAAGAAGTTGCCGACAAGCAGATCAACAAAGGTCTGGATCTTGAAGGAGGTATCAACGTAATTCTTGAGATCTCAGTAAAAGATGTCTTGAAAACTTTAGCCAACAATTCAAAAAATGCTGTTTTTAACAAAGCATTAGAAGAAGCGGACAAAAATAGAGAAGGAAATCAAGATTATGTTGATGCCTTTTTCGTGGCGTTTGAAAATGAATCTAAAGGAAGCATAAAATTAGCTGATCCTGAAGTTTTTGCACATAGAAATCTTGAAGAAGTTACTCCTAAAATGAGTGATGCTCAAGTTAAAACTATTATCAAGAAAAAAGTAAACGAATCTGTAGAAAGTGCTTTTAGAGTATTGACAGAGCGTATCGATAAATTTGGTGTAGTACAGCCAAACATCCAAAAATTAGGTGAATCAGGAAGAATCTTAGTTGAGCTTCCAGGTGCTAAAGATGTGGATCGTATTAAAAAATTATTGCAAAGTACAGCACAATTGGAATTCTGGGAAACTTACAGAATTGATGAAATTGGCAGCTTCATTATGCAAGCTAACGAGACTTTGAAAAAAATCGAAAAGCCTGCTGTAGCTGAAACGCCAAAAGCAGTAAAAGATACTATTGGAAACTTGCTTACTGATACTGCAAAAGATTCTGCAGGAGTAAAAGGAACAAATCCTTTATTAGATAAAATGGCTTCTTATGGAAATGGTCCTGTTTTGGGTTATTTTGCACCAAAAGATACGGCTGCTGTAAGCGCTTATTTGAAAATGCCTGAAGTTAAATCACTTTTGGCTGGTGAGCAGCGTTATGCAAAATTTGCATGGAGCAAGCCACAATCTATCAATGTTTTGAAACAGCAGATTGTTGACCCAAAAACAACTCCGGGTTCTCAAAAAATTGAAGTATTAGAATTATATGCATTAAAAGGAAACAGACAGAACATGCCAGCAATGAGCGGTGCTGTTGTTACTGATGCTAGCGATAAATTTGACCAGATGGGTAAACCTTCTGTGGAAATGGTAATGAATGGTAAAGGTGCCAAAGACTGGGAAGCACTTACAGGAAAAGCCTATTCTGAAAAAGGATTCATTGCTATCGTTTTAGATAATGTTGTTTATTCAGCTCCTGGAGTTACTAGCGGTGCTATTTCTGGAGGAATTTCTCAAATCACAGGAAACTTTGATATTGCTGAAACAAAAGATTTAGCTAATATTTTAAGAGCTGGTAAATTGCCTGCTTCAGCTGATATTGTTCAATTTGATGCTGTTGGTCCTTCATTAGGTCAAGAAGCTATCGACAATGGTATCACTTCAGCTTTGGTTGGATTGTTATTAGTCTCTCTTTGGATGATTGTTTATTATGGAAAATCAGGATGGTATGCAAATATCGCTTTGGCGGTTAACTTACTTTTCTTATTTGGTATTCTTGCAAGTATTGGTGCGATTTTGACATTGCCAGGTATTGCAGGTATCGTTTTGACAATGGGTACTGCTGTCGATGCGAATATCATTATATATGAAAGAGCAAAAGAAGAGCTTCGAATGGGTAAAACACTAGAAGAAGCTGTAAAAGTTTCTTTCAGCTGGAGAGGTGCGATGTCATCTATTACTGATGCAAACGTTACTCACGTTTTAACTGGAGCTGTGCTTTTCATCTTTGGAACAGGACCTATTAAAGGTTTTGCAACTACTTTGTTGATAGGTATTTTTACTTCATTGTTTACTTCAATTTTTATTACAAGAATTTTATTAGAGTGGAGTATTGCAAGAAAAAACAACCTGACGTTTGTAACTTCTATGTCTAAAAACTGGTTTACAAACTTCCATTATGATTTCTTGGGTAAAAAGAAAATCACTTATATTTTCTCTAGCTGTGTAGTTATCATCAGTATTATTTCTTTATCGATCAATGGTCTTGATGAAGGTGTAGATTTCGTTGGAGGAAGAACTTTCCAAGTAAGATTTGAAAAACCAGTTGAAGCTTCAACTATTGCTGAAGAATTATCTGCAGAAGGAGCTTTCGGAAGCGGTGTTCAAGCAAAAGTTCTTGGAGATAAAGAACAATTGAAAATCGTTACTAAATATAAAATTGCTGATCCGAGTTCAGAAGCAGATGTTGCTGCAAATAAAATTCTTTTCAATAACTTGAAAAAATATTACAGCGCTGATTTGACTTATGAAAAATTTGTAAACGCTTATGATGGTAAAACAATCGGTGTTGTTTCTACTTCAAAAGTAGGTCCGGCAGTAGCAAAAGATATCAAGACAAACTCAATTTGGGCAGTTTTGGGAGCTATGGCGGTTGTTTTCCTTTACTTGATGATCAGTTTCAGAAAATGGCAATATAGCTTAGGTGCGATTGCAGCGGTAGCGCATGACGTTATCTTTGTTTTGGGTATCTATTCATTATGCTACAAATTTATGCCTTTCCACATGGAAATGGACCAGCACTTTATCGCAGCAATCTTGACGGTTATCGGTTATTCGATGAATGATACTGTAATCGTATTTGACAGGGTTCGTGAATATCTTGCAGGTAAAACTAAAGGTAATTTCAATGAAATTGTAAACAGATCGGTTAATACAACTATGTCAAGAACAATCAATACATCATTGACAATGGTAATGGTATTGCTAATAATGTTCATCTTTGGTGGAGATTCAATCAGAGGATTTATCTTCGCAATGCTTATCGGTATTGTTGTAGGAACATACTCTTCATTATTTATTGCAACTCCAGTTCTTGTGGATTCGATCTCAGATGCAGAACACAAAAGAATTGAAGATTTGCACAATGCAGAATAATTATTAATTCTATTCTTAAAAAGACCCAGTTATCTGGGTCTTTTTTTTTGCTTTTTTTATAAGTTAGCTAAAGAAATAATTCAGATAAAATGGAATCTAAATGAAAATAGTAACGTGGAATTTAGAACGACCAAAAAAAGCAAATCATTTGATTCTAGATAAGCTCAATGAATTTGATGCAGATATTTTGATTTTGACAGAAACAAATTCTGCAATAAATCTCGGTAGAGATTACTTTTTTGTAGCCACAAAATCTTTAGAGAAAGGCTATGACGGAGTAGAATACAAACAGGGAGAAAACAGAACTACGATTTGGTCAAAATATAAAATAAACATGCAATATATGACTTGCGATAGTTTTACTTCAGTATGTGCCGAGATTGAATCAGAAATGGGTATATTGAATGTTTACGGCACAATTATCGGAGTTTTTGGCGGACACGGAGAACGTTTTAGAAGCGATTTAGAAAATCAACTTATAGATTTTGAAAATCTTAGTCATAAAAATTCATTTTGCATCGCTGGAGATTTTAATATTACTTTCTCGGGAAGAGCTTATCCAAGTCACGATGCAAGAAATAAAATGAATTCAATTTTTGAAAAGCTTGACCTTACAAACTTGACATCCAATATTGAAAATAGTGCTGACCATATTGTTTTGAGCAGAGAATTTCTTTCTGATAAAAAATTTAATATTGAGATTTGGAATGAGGACAAAACATTAAGTGATCATATCGGAATTTGTATAACTTTAAAATATAAAGGAGAACCAATTGGCTCTCCTCTGTGATATAGAATTATTTTTTTATAAAGAATTCACTTTCTTTTTTGCTCTAAACATTAAGTAAAATCCAGCAATAATAAAAGGAATGCTCAACCATTGTCCGGTCGATAAAATTGGATTATCTCCTTCAAAACCTCCTTGTGATTCTTTTACAAATTCCACTACAAATCGTACTGTCCATAAAAGAATTAAAAATAAACCTAATAAATAGCCTGATTTTTCTCTTGCATCTGTTTTCCAGTAAGCGTAGAATAAGATTAGGAATACAAAAACATATCCAAATGCTTCATAAAGTTGTGCAGGATGTCTGTAAGGAATCTGAGATAATAGTTCAGTAAATCTAGGATCGTGTTGAATTAGACTGAAGCCTTCGTTTATGTTATTCGCTCCCGTAGCCTTTAATACTTCTGATTTTCGAGGCCAAAATTCATCGTCTCTGATAAATTTAACTGCATAAAAATTATCTCCAGATGTTGGATGTCCGAATATTTCTGAATTGAAAAAATTTCCTAGCCTAACGAAAATTGCTCCGCTCGCTACAGGAATTACAATTCTATCCAAAACCCATAAAATTGGCCTTTTGATAATGTTTTTACTATAAAAATACATCATGACAATAATTGCTATTGCTGCACCATGACTTGCCAATCCTGTAAAACCTGTGAATTCAAATTCGGGTTTTGTTCTTATTGGCAGAAAAACGCTCCAAAAATCTTGTTTGAAAAGTTCTGGCTGATAGAAGATAACATGCCCTAGGCGAGCTCCAACCAAAGTGGCAAGAAAAGTATAAATGAATAGGGAATCTAATTTTTCAATCGATTCGTTTTCACGGATGAAAATGTGTTTCATCAAATACCATCCCAATGCAAAAGCAATTACAAACATCAGGCTGTAATAACGAATTACAAAAAAGCCCAAATCAATTCCTTCTGACGGATTCCAAACAATGCTTAAAGCTGTAGTCATATTTTTTAGTTCTTAATTATGCGTAAAAATAAAGATTTGAATTTAATCGAGTTCAAAAAAACGCGTTAATGTTTGTGCTTGCAAACTTTTTCTGGAACTGGATCATAGCCTTTTCCGCCCCACGGATTGCAACTTAAAATTCTTTTAGCGCCTAAAAATCCTCCTTTAAATAATCCGTGTTTTTGTAGCGCTTCCAAAGTATATTGAGAACAGGTCGGTTCATAGCGACAAGCCGAAGGAAGAAAGGGGGAGATGCCGGCTTGATAAAACCGAATCAGCAAGATAAAAGGCGATATGAGAATCTTTTTTAAAGTCAAAGCAAATTCCGTTTAAAAAAAATGATGAAGCTTTGTCTGCTTCATCATTGTGTTAGTTTATAGAAAATGTAGTTCCGTCTTTTCCGTCTTTTAAATTTATCCCAAGTGCGGTAAGCTGATCTCGAATCGTGTCAGACAAAGCAAAATCTTTGTTAGCGCGGGCTTCGTTTCGCATTCCAATCAACATATTTACTACACTGTCTAATTTATCTGTATTTCCAGTTGCTTTTTCACTTGACAAACCTAAAACGTCAAACAAGAAAGCTTCCATGGTTTTAGTCAACAAATTCAAATCTTCTGCAGTAATTGTCTCTTTATTTTCCTTTAATAAATTGATATATCGAACAGCCTCAAAAAGTTGTGCAATCAAAATCGGAGTATTGAAATCGTCATTCATTGCGTCATAGCACAACGAAATCCAAGCTTGAATATCGATAGAAGAATTTCCTGAAGGTGTAATTTCGCTGATCGTATCAAAAGCTTCCATCAAACGAACAAAACCTTTTTCAGAAGCAGCGATTGCATCATCCGTAAAATCTAAATTGCTTCTATAATGTGCCTGAAGCATAAAAAATCTAGCAACAGAAGGAGAGTAAGCCTTGCTTAAAAACGGACTTCCGCCTGTATAAATTTCTCTAGGTAGAATATTGTTTCCAGTAGATTTTGCCATTTTTTTACCGTTCAAGGTCAGCATATTGGCATGCATCCAATAATTTACAGGAGACTCGCCAGTGCAAGCTTCGTTTTGTGCAATTTCACATTCGTGATGCGGAAATTTCAAGTCCATGCCTCCACCGTGAATGTCAAAATGATTACCTAAATATTTTGTACTCATAGCTGTACATTCCAAGTGCCAACCTGGAAAACCATCGCTCCAAGGCGAAGGCCAACGCATGATATGTTCTGGTTCAGCTCTTTTCCAAAGTGCAAAATCTTGCGGATTTCTCTTGTCAGATTGTCCGTCAAGCTCACGTGTATTGGCAATCATGTCTTCGATATTTCGACCGCTCAATTTTCCGTAATTATGTGTTTTATTGAATTTTACAACGTCAAAATAAATAGAACCGTTTGATTCATATCCTATTCCGTTTTCGATAATTTTTTTGATAATTTCAATCTGCTCAATAATATGTCCGGTTGCCGTTGGTTCAATACTTGGTGGTAAAAAATTAAATTCTTTCAAAATTTCGTGAAAGTCAACAGTATAACGCTGCACGATTTCCATCGGTTCTAATTTTTCAACACGGGCTTTCTTGGCAATTTTATCTTCACCTTCATCTTCATCATCCACCACGTGGCCGACATCAGTGATATTTCTAACATAACGAACCTTATAGCCAATGTGTTGCAAGTATCTGAAAACTACGTCGAAAGACATAAAAGTTCTCACATTTCCCAAATGCACATTGCTGTAAACCGTTGGTCCGCAAACATACATTCCCACATTTCCTTCGTGCAAAGGCTTGAAAACTTCTTTTTCTCCCGAAAGGGAATTGTATATTTTTAGATTTTGATATAAAGGCATACGTTTTTATTTTTAGAAGCTAGTCCTGCTGTACATTTCAATCTTTTTTATCAATGTCTTTTTTTGTACGAATAAAAAAGAGCTTCCGCTGGTCGCTTTTTTTCTTCAACAAAAAATAGCCATTGCTTAAAAAAGGATTTCCATTTCCATCAGGGCTAGGACTTTTGGGGAAAATTAGAATTTTGTGTCAAATTTAATATAATCCAAGAATTCACGGCGAGTTGCTTCCTCTTTAAATTTGCCTCCAAATTCAGAAGTAACCGTACTGCTTTCGATATCTTTAATTCCTCTTGAATTTACGCAAAGGTGTTTTGCATCAATTACGCAGGCAACATCTTGAGTATTCAAAACTTGCTGCAATTCTTGAACAATCTGCATCGTCAATCGCTCTTGAACCTGCGGACGCTTTGCGAAATACTCGACGATTCTATTCATTTTTGAAAGGCCAACTACGGTTCCGTTGGAAATATAAGCTACATGAGCTCTGCCAATAATAGGAAGCAAATGGTGTTCGCAAGTAGAATATAAAGTGATATTTTTTTCAACCAGCATTTCTCCATACTTATAATTGTTGTCAAAAGTAGAAGCTTTTGGTTTTTTATCTGGATTTAGGCCTCCAAACAATTCCTTAACAAACATTTTAGCCACACGGTTTGGCGTTCCTTTCATGCTGTCATCCGTCAAGTCCATACCTAAAGTCAATAGGATATTTTCGACGTCTTTTTTTATAGATTCGATTTTTTGTTCGTCAGTAATGTTAAAAGCATCGCTTCTAACTGGATTTTGTGCATTTGTAGCAATATGATTATCTCCAATTTCGTCTAGAAATTCCTCGTTATTTACCATTGAAAAATATATGTAATTATAATAAGTATTTTAAGACAGCAAAGATAAATAATTAAAAGCAAACAATTTCGATACATGTTAAAATTAAAAAAATCGAAATTTTAAGATAATTGTTTCTTAAATTTATGTAAATTTCGCTCCTCAAACTAATCCAGAAATGAAAAAGAATTACCTCTTACTATTCTTATTTGCTTTACTTTTTGTTAATATGCATGGCCAGGATATTGGTTGCGTACGAATAATTGCTAACAATCCTTTGCCAATGTGTAATCCAGGCGACACTAGGCAATTGATAGCTACATTGCCTGTAAGTGCTATCCCTAGACAGACTACAAGTTACACTGTTGACCCAATTCCTTTTGCTTGGAAAACAAAGGTCGGTGACGAAGTAGTGACAAGTATCACAAATGATGATGAATGGACAGGTATTCTTGATATGAGAGGGGATAAGCCTGAAACATTTTATTTTTGCTTTTATGGGAGACAATATAGCAGACTCCTTATTGGGGATAATGGTGCAGTTACATTTAATATTGCAGGTATAACAACGCCAGCTGTTGGTACGCAATATACACCGGGCAATAATAGTGGTTGGGCTTTTAGTGTGCCAATACCAAGTGGTATTAGAGGTGCTACTTCTCCTCCTTACAATAATGCGATAATGCTGTTGCAAGATTTAAACATCGAGCGCGCGCCGCTTCCTGGTATTACTACTAAAATTGAATTTTATACTTCTGGTGTTTTTCCATGTAGATCTTTTGTGGCCAACTGGGAAAATGTACAGCATTTCTCGCTTAGTGGATGTACTGATCCACAGTCTTACCAATTAGTAATGTATGAATCAACTAATATTGTAGAAATCCATGTAAGAAATAGATCTGTTTGTTCTTGGAACAGTGGTAATGGATTAATAGGTATTCAGAATGACAATGGAACGCAAGCATTAGCTGCTCCGGGAAGAAATACCGGTAATTGGACGGCACGAGAAGAAGGTTGGAGATTCTCACCTGCAGGGGCTCAAGTTGGGACTACTTATGCATGGTATCTTGCTGATGCGGCCGGAGAGCCAATTGGTTATCCAACTACAGGAATTATCGGTACGGGTCAAACATTAAATGTAAGTCCTACTGTAACAACTGACTATGTGGTTGTTGCTACCATCCAAACCTGTAATCCTACAGAACCTTTGGTTGTTAAAGACGTAACGACTGTAAAAGTTAATGAACCAGCAGGGGAAAAACCGCTAGATATTTTTCATTGCGATACAGATACCAATCCATTGCAGTTCAATATAGGAAGCAATACAAATGTTATTTTGGATGGATTGGTTCATAGTGATTTTGAAGTGTTTTATTATGCATCAGAATTAGATGCTGATAATGATACACCTCTTTCTTATACAGCGAATGAAACAAGTCTTATTTTCAACATGCCTGCAACTCCGAGGACTAGAGAGATTTGGTATGTCGTAAATGATATTGCTTCAGATTGTCGTGAAAAGGGCTCTTTTAAAATAGGCCTTTTAGATTGTAAAATTGATCTTATTGCCTGTGATACTGATAATGATGATACCGAAGTACTCGATTTAAATGACTATATAGCACTCATTGATACTTCAAATACTGGAGATAATTTGACTTTAGCAGATTATAGCTATACTTTTCATACCACCGAGACAGATGCAGATGATATTACCACAAAATGGACTGCTACAGAAATAGCCAATGCTACAGTTGTTGAAGGTACAAAGATTTTTATCAGGGTTCAAAAAAATAGCAATCCAGATGATTATATTGTTAAGTTTTTTGAAGTACAGCTTAAGCCTACTCCTGGTGTCACTATAACTGGAACTACCCAAATTTGTGCAAACAGTACCACTAACATAACAATAACAGGAGAACCAGGTACAAAAGTAAATTATACTTATAATGGAAATCCTCAGCCAGAAATTACGCTTGATACAACAGGAATTTATACTATAACCACTCCGCCGGCTGTAACAGGAAGTACTTATAAATATACACTTGTTAGCGCTTCATTGATAACAGACGGGTTTACCTGTTCGGAAACATTAACGCAATTTGCAGAAGTAACCGTTGGAGGTCTTCCAACCGCGGCGTTCACGACAACAAATACTACCATTTGTGAAAATGATGTAATGACGATTGATGTGCAAGGTACTGCAGGTACAATAGTAAGTTATACTGAAAATGGAACTGCCCAATCATTGCTTTTGGATGGTTTAGGTCAAGGGTCAATCAATATGCCTACGACTTTGGTACCAAACACTACTTATACTTATGCTTTAACTAATGTAAGTACCACTTCAACGCCTCCATGTGAGCAAACGCTTACAGATGTTGTTGCTATTGCTGTATCACCAAATCCAACAGCCGGAATTGTTCAAATTGACTCTCAGGTTTGTTTAGGAAATGTTTCAAGCGTTAAGTTTACAGGTACGCCAAACTCGATAGTGACTTATGAATTGAATGGCAATTTACAGCCGACAATTACAATTCCTGCATCAGGAGATATCACTTTTTCTGAAACTTTGACTGTAGTAGGAGTTTCTACGTATGAATTAGTAAGCGTGGCAATGCCAGCTCCATCTACTTGTTCACAGACTGCTGTAGGTACTGTTGATATTACAGTAATTGACTTGCCAACAGCTACAATTTCAGCTACAGCTACCTCTGTTTGTTCAGGCGGAAGCACCACAATTAATTTCTCAGGTACGCCAAATGCAAGTGTTTACTTCTCTGTTGCCGGAGTAGCTCAAACAACGCCAATTACTTTGGTGCCGAGTACTGCTAATCCTTTAATTGGAGAAGGTACTTTCACAACAGCAGCTTTGACTACAAATACCACTTATCAATTAATAAGAGTTGTGACTGCAGGAACACCTTCTTGCGAAACAATAGTAACAACTCCTGTTACTGTAAACGTTACGCCTTTGCCGACTGCAACAATTTCTCCAGATAAGACAATTTGTTCAGGAACAAGTACTACAGTAACAGTTACAGCAACTGCAAATAGTACTGTAGTGTATACTTTGAATGGTGGAGCCAATACCAATTTATCAATAAATGGTTCCGGAACTGCAACAATAAATACTGGAGTTCTTACTGCAGACGCTACTTACAGACTTGTGAGCATAACGGATGCGACAACATGTACAAGTACATTAAATTTAACTTCAGTTGTAAGAGTAGCACCTTTACCAACAGCGACTTTTACAGCATTGCCAAATATTTGTTCCAATAGAAGTGCTGAAATTACTTTCACAGGTACTCCAAATGCGACTGTGAATTTTACTTATAATGATGGAACTACCACAACGCCTGATTCTGTTGTATTAGATGGTGCTGGTTATCATTTATACGATACAGCTCCAATTACTGCAGTGACAACTTTTAGCTTAATAACAGTTGTTTCACCTGTGAATGGATCAATACCATCATGTACTGCAACTATTGGAGGTTCATTGACTATTACTCCGGTTGCTGCGCCATTGATTAATTATGCAGTTACGCCTTTAGAGGTTTGTGATGATAATACTGATGGCTTAGCACAAGTCAATTTTGATTTGAAAAAAAATGAAATAACTTTAGGTAATCCTAGTTTGGTTGTAACATATCATGAAACTCCTGAAAATGCAGATGAAGGTTTTGCTGCCTATGGTCCTATTTATGATATAGCATTCGATGCCTCACCAGAAGGAACGCCTTATTATGTTTATGTTAGAGTAGAAGAGCCAGGCGGAAGCACTTGCCCATCTTTGACAAGATTCCGAGTTATCGTTAACCGTACTCCTCAGGCAGTTTCGCCAGCACCTATTGCAGTTTGTGATGACAGTACAGCAGATGGATATTCAGTTTTTCCAGATATAAAAATAAGAGAAGCTGAAATGACAGCTGCGCTCTATGTTGCCGATCCTAGGGCAGCATTATATTCAGATGTTTATGCTTTTGAATATTATTTATCAGAACCACAAGCAGAAGCTGGTTTTGCTGCAGGAAGAATTAATTCAGCAGTGAGTTTCCCTAATACAGTTGCTTATACTCAAACGATTTGGATTAGAGTTATAAATACAAGCAATGCAACACGTTGTTACAAAGTTGTGCCAATGCAATTGATTGTAAGGGAACTTCCAATTGTCCCAGCCATAGCCAGAGAATATTCACTATGTGATGATGATACTGAAGATGGTATCAGAGCATTTGACCTTGAAGCTTACAAAACTCAAATTACTACGCAGCCAGGAATGTCTGTCAAATATTATTTTGACAATGCAGCTGTTACAAGCGGAACAGAACTTCCAATGACAATGGTTGACGGAAGGTTGCAATATATAAATCAAGTTCCGGTATTTCAAACTATCGTAGTTATTGTAACTAATGAATCTCAAGATACAAAATGTTCTATAAGAACAACGATTACCTTAAGAGTACAACCAAGACCATTTATCACAATTCCAGCAGTAATTCCAACAGAATGTGATGCTGATGGAGATGGTTCAGCTGAATTTGACTTAGATGCACTTAAAGCAGATATCAGTGCAGGAGCAGGTTATATAATTACGTTCCATGAAACTATACAAAATGCAACTGACAATCTTTATCCTTACGGATTGCAAGTAGATGGAAGCGGTAATCCAGTTTTAGACGGATCAGGAAATACTATTCCTATTCCATATCCTAGCCTTATTGGTGGGAATATCTGGATCAGGGCTACTGATAATGTAACAGGTTGTTTCTCAGTTGCACCATTGCAATTGATTGTAAACCCAGTTCCTGAAGTTCCGGCAGGTGGAATTTTACCTCAATTGGTAAGTTGCGATGTAAATGATGATGGACAAATGCGATTGGATTTAAGAGCGCATGCTGAAGCTTATCTTTTGCCTCAGACTGTGCCTGGTACTTATGTTATTACATTGCATAGTTCTTTAGCAGATGCTGAAGCTCCGATTGGTGCATTGATTCCTGATACAAATTATCCTTCTACTAACGGTCAGATTGTTTGGGTTAGAATCGAAAATACGGCTACAGGATGTTATAACACTGCTAGTTTTGAAGTTGTTATTAATCCTGCAAAATATTTTGTACCTAAAGAATTTACAATTTGTGATGAAGCGCTTCCAAACGATGGTAAAGCTCTTTTCCCAAGTGCAACCGGAGTCTTTGGTGATTTAGATAGCTTGATGACAGGTGGACTTACAGGATATGATGTAATTTATTATAGAAATGTTGCAGATCAAAATACACTGAATAATCCTATAGATAAAACAGTTCCTTATGAAAATGAGAGTATTCCATTTCAAAATATTCAAGTTACATTAATTGATCAAGTTACAGGATGTGTAAGTATTTCAAGATTGACATTGCGTGTACAACCACTTCCAAATCCAAAAACAGATCCAACCGATATTGAAGTTTGTGATTATGGAACTGTTAATGATGATGGGATTGCTGAAAATGTAAATTTAACGGTTAATGAAAATTATATTAGAAATGGTGCTGCAGTAACAAGCGTAGCATTCTATTATTATGATGATGAAAACTTGGCTAATACAGACATGGCAGCTAATGCTATTTCCAATGTAGGATTTACAAATGCAATTGCTTCGCCAACAAATTATACAGGTCCTTCGGGAACCATATATGTATTGATGACGACAAATCCTTCAGCTACAAGTCCTCTTGCAGTTAAATGTTCTGCTAAGGTTGAATTTGAATTGATTGTGAATCCTGTTCCAGAATTAGGAGTAGCGGGAGTGATTGAAGATTTTGTTGCCTGCCTGGTAGGAAGCACCGGAAGCTACACATTTACTTTGAGCGACCATAATCCGAAAGTAATCGCGCCAACTTTAGATGTGACTGATTATACCTTTGCTTATTATGACTCTCAAATTAATGCTGAAAGTGGAACTGCTGTTGGATTGCTGAATAACAGCTATCCTAATACTACCAATCCAGAGCCGATCTGGGTAAGGGTTGAAAACATCGCAACAGGATGCGTAAACGTAGGTACTTTTGATCTGATCGTGGATGAAGCGGCTGTCGCAAATCCAGTTCTACCAACAGAGCCATTATTGACTACTTGTGATAATGACGGTACAAACGACGGTTCGACTACATTTGACTTGACGCCTTTGAATGATATTATTTTAGGTGTTCCAGCGCCGGCGAACTTTACGATCCATTATTATGCTAGTGAAGCAGAATACTTTTTAGACTTGGCAGAAGGTGTGACGACTACAAACTCTCATGCTATTCCTGATTATACAAATTATTTTACGGATACTAGAGATATCATTGCCTTGGTAATCAATAGAACTTCTACAACTGGTTGTCCTGCAAGAGCTGACTTTACTCTGACAGTCAACAAACTGCCAGAAGTAACTTTAACAGGAGGATTTATCTGTTATGATCCAGCGACAAATACGCCTATTGGTACATTTGATTTATTCGCTGACGTAGATCCAGCTGCAGGAAACTATACTTTCGAGTGGACCAGGAACGGAGATCCTTATCCGGTAGCAGACAATACGCAGAATCCAATTGCGGTTGATCAGGAAGGAAGCTACAGCGTTGTGGTGACAAATGTTGACACCGGCTGTATATCTGAACCAGCACCAGCTGTATCGGTAGAGTCGACTTCAACAGCAATTGCCACGGCTTCTGTAACAGGATACTTTACAGATAATGCAACAATTACGGTAATTATTGATACTAGAAGCCTTGGAGAATATGAATTCCAACTTGATGAGGGTGCTTTCCAAGATAGTAATGTGTTTACAAATGTTGCAACTGGTGAGCATATAATTAATATCCGTGATAAAAATGAAAGCGACTGTGCTGATTTCCCACCATTGACGGTAAATGTTATCAACTATCCTAAATTCTTTACGCCAAACGGTGACGGATATAATGATACTTGGACAATTGCTGGACTTGGTGACGAGGCAAGAATTTACATCTTCGACCGTTATGGAAAATTGATCAAGCAGATTGCTTCAGGTGGTGCAGGCGATGGATGGAACGGTACTATGAACGGACTGTTATTGCCAGCAACTGACTACTGGTTTAAAGTAGAATACCTAGAGAATGATGTTCAAAAAGAATTCAAAGCGCATTTCTCTTTGAAACGATAATCTAATATTTTTTAAATTAAAAGGCTTCCAATTCGGAAGCCTTTTTTTATTTATAACGTTCGCCTATAAATTTGGTAGGCTCGCCTATGGTTTAGATAGGCGGACCTACGGTTTAGATAAGTGGGCCTATAAATTTGGTAGGCTCGCCTATAGTTTAGATAGGCGAACCTATGGTTTTAGTAGGTCGACCTATGATTTAGGTAGGTGAGCCTACCAAATTGGTAGGTGAACTTATAGTTTTGATAGGTCCGCCTACAGTTTTGGTAAGTCGACCTATGAATTTGATAAGTCAACCTATAGTTTCGATAGGTCGACCTACAGTTTAGGTAGGTCAACCTATAATTTTAATAAGTGTTCTTGTTACTATATAAAATCAAAAATAAGCTCCAAAAAAAAGCCTCAAACAATTGAGGCTAGATTTATTATTTGTTATAAGCTTTCAGCGCTTCGCCGAGAATTTCTACCGAGCGAATCAAGTCTTCTTTCTTTAAAACATAAGCAATTCTGACTTCATCAAGTCCTACTCCTGGAGTAGAGTAAAATCCGGCAGCAGGAGCCACCATCACTGTTTCTCCGTTGAAATCATACGATTCTAAAAGCCATTGTGCAAAATCATCTGCACTTTTCACAGGCAGTTTTGCAATGCAGTAGAAAGCGCCTTTTGGAGTGGCTACTTTCACGCCTTCGATTTTCTGCAATGCAGCAATCAAGGTGTCGCGACGGTCTTTATATTCTGTAATCACTTCGTCAAAATAACTTTGAGGCGTGTCTAAAGCGGCCTCGCTTGCAATTTGTGCAAAAGTCGGAGGGCTCAATCGTGCTTGTGCAAATTTCATCGCAGCAGCCATAAGCTGTTTGTTTTTTGAAACGATGCACCCGATTCTTGCACCACACATGCTATATCTTTTTGAAACCGAATCAATCATGATAGCGTTTTCTTCCAGCCCAGGAACATTCATGATCGAAAAATGCTCTTCTCCGTCATAGATAAATTCTCTGTAAACTTCGTCTGCAATTAAAAACAAATCGTGTTTTTTTACGATTGCCGCCAATTGAAGAATTTCGTCTTTAGAATATAAATAACCAGTAGGATTTCCAGGATTGCAAATCAAGATCGCCTTTGTTTTTGGTGTAATCAATTTTTCAAAAGCTGAAATAGGAGGAAGGGCAAAACCTTCATCGATAGTAGAAATTACTGGAACAACAGTTACGCCAGAAGCTGTAGAAAATCCGTTGTAATTAGCATAAAAAGGCTCAGGGATAATAATTTCATCACCTTGGTCCATCGTGCTTCCCATAGCAAAAAGCAAGGCTTCTGAACCACCTGTGGTAATGATAATATCAGCAACATCAATTGGAAGTCCGTGGTTTTTATAATATTGGGAAAGCTTGTTTCTATAACTTTCAAAACCCGCTGAATGACTGTATTCTAAAACAGTAATGTCAGCATTTTTTACGGCATTCAATGCTACTTCTGGAGTTTTGATATCAGGTTGGCCGATATTTAAGTGGTATACTTTATGGCCTTTCTTTTTTGCAATTTCAGAATAAGGAACCAGTTTTCTAATTGGAGATTCAGGCATCTGTTGGCCTTTGTTCGATATTTTAGGCATGATTTTGAATTTTGTTTGCAAATTTGCGACTTTTTTTTAAGAATTTGACAAAATCCATAGCTTGAAATTCGTGAAATGATATTATCGTTTAATATAATTTGTTATATTTATTTCTTAATAGAATAGTATGAAATTTAAATTCTTCTTTTTCATAACATTTTTAATATCGATAACTGCTTTCTGCCAAGACGGTTTTCAATGGAATTCTAAAAGAAGCAAAATTGATATTCCGGTTCAAGTTGTAGCAAATCTTGTCATCATTCCTGTAGAAATCAACAACGTAAAATTGCACATGCTTTTAGACACGGGCGCTGAAAGTTCTATGATATTTAGCCTTCCTGAAAATGACTCTATTGAATTTGCACATACAAAAAAAGTGATGATAAAAGGTTTGGGCAGTGAAGAACCTATCGAAGCGCTTTATTCGGGAAAAAATGCAATAGATATTTCAGGATATAAAAACTCAAGATTTCCCTTGCTTATAGTCTTAGACCAAGATGTAAATATTTCGGCAAGGCTGGGAATTGAGGTCAACGGAATCTTAAACAATTCTTTCTTTAAAAATAAAATCATAGAAATCAATTATGCCAAAAAAAAGCTGACAATTTATAAGGATCGAGAAATTCTTGAGAAAAGAAAAATCGAAGCCTATGATAAAATTCCCATAAGAATTATTAGAGAAAGGCCTTATGTAAATGTGGAAACCAAAATAGGCGAAACCCAAATGAATCTAAATCTCTTAGTCGACATAGGTCTCAGCGACGGATTATGGCTTTTTGAAAATGACTCTATTAAAGTCAAAACGGCAAATTTCGAAGATATTTTAGGCAGAGGCCTTAACGGAAGTATTATTGGAAAAAAATCGAGAGTCAATCACATCAGTATTTCAGATTTTGAATTTTCAGAAGCGCTGGTTTCATATCCTTATAAAGAATATTTTCCAAAACTGGGCATCGCTGAAGGCCGAAACGGTTCGCTCGGCGGTGGAATTTTTCATAGGTTTACCGTTATTTTCGATTACCAAGAAAATCGCATCCTATTAAAACCAAATTCTAAATTTTCTGATCCGTTTAATTATAATATGAGCGGCATGGAAGTGCAACACAACGGAGTTGAATTTGTAAAGGAATCAATGAGAACAACTGATAACAGAACAAATGCATCAGAAGATGTAAGCCATTTAATAAAAGGAGGCAGCAATCTATTATATAAATTTACTTTAAAACCCGTTTTTGAAGTCGCCACAATCAGAAAAAATTCTCCTGCCGCTTTAGCCGGAATTCTGCCTGGAGACAAAGTGATCAAACTCAATAAAAAAAATATTCACAAGTATACTATCCAAAAAATAACAGAATTATTGCAGTCAGAAGAAGGAAAGTGGATTTACATCGACGTGGAAAGAAACGGCTACCTTATTTCTTATAAATTCCAACTCCAGAAAATAATATAAAAAAAATGTCCGCCGTTTGGCAGACATTTTTTTTATGAATTTGGAAATGTTTTCTTCTTTTCTAATAAATTGACATCCTCTTGGTTGATTACTTTTCCAGTAATTTTCAAAAGAATTGTGCCTTCTTGCTTATTTACAGCGTTTGAAGTCACTGTAATCGTCTTGCTGATCGGCCCTGGATTCATGTTATATTGAACCTCGATTTTCCCAGTTTTTCCTGGAGCAATCGGCTCAGTAGGTTTTGAAGGAACCGTGCAACCGCAAGAAGATTTTACGTCAGTAATCACCAAATCAGCATTTCCTGTATTCGTAAATTCAAAAACACGAAGCCCAGAATCATCTCCTTTTACAACTGTTCCATAATCAATAGTTTCGGCTTTGAATTCGATTTTTGGTCCAGTTTGAGCCATTCCAGAGGCGCTCATCATTACTATTGCAAATAAACCTAGTAGTTTTTTCATCATTAAAAATTTTAATTATTCCTGTAAAATTAAATAGTTTCTCTTAAAGTACAAATTATTCAACTTAATTTTTTAAACTGCACTTACTTAATTACTTTTGTGCTTCGTGTTTTACAAAATCCTTGCCAAATATTTTTTTTGGTTTTGAAGCGAAAGGTCAGTGATTTTTCAGCAATCCATTTTCCCGCTGGAGCCACTCGCTGTTCTTCTGCCTGTTAGCAGAAGAACGAGCTCAAACAATGGCACCATCGGGGCTAGTTGAGAAACTTTTTGCATTTTTGTAAACACCTGAACCAGTGACGCAATAGCAATCTTAAGAAAAAACGAACACCAAAGAAATATGACAATTCCAGCACAATTCGATGCCAAATCAGTAGAGCAAAAATGGTATGACTACTGGATGAAAAACAATTATTTTCATTCAGAACCAGACCACAGAACACCTTATACCATCACCATTCCGCCACCAAACGTGACCGGAGTCTTGCATATGGGACACATGTTGAACAACACGATTCAGGATGTTTTGATTCGTCGCGCGCGATTAAAAGGTTTCAACGCTTGCTGGGTTCCAGGAACAGATCACGCATCAATTGCTACTGAAGCAAAAGTTGTTGCAAAGCTAAAATCCGAAGGAATCAACAAAAACGATTTGACTCGCGAAGAATTTTTGAAACATGCTTGGGATTGGACAGACAAATATGGTGGCGTAATCCTTGACCAATTAAAAAAACTCGGAGCTTCTTGCGATTGGGAAAGAACAAAATTCACAATGGATCCAGATATGTCAGCTTCTGTAATCAAATCTTTCGTTGATTTATACAATAAAGGAATGATTTACCGCGGTTACAGAATGGTCAACTGGGATCCAGAAGCAAAAACAACATTGTCTGACGAAGAAGTAATCTTTGAAGAAAGACAAGGAAAATTATACTTTTTAAAATATCAAATCGAAGGAAGTTCTGATTTCTTGACAGTTGCAACTACGCGTCCTGAAACTATTTTTGGGGATACTGCAATTTGTATCAACCCGAATGACGAACGTTTCACGCATTTGAAAGGTAAAAAAGCCATCGTTCCAATTGCAGGAAGAGTGATTCCTATTATTGAAGATGAATATGTTGATATCGAATTCGGAACTGGTTGCTTGAAAGTAACTCCGGCTCACGATATGAATGATAAAACTTTGGGAGACAAACACAATCTTGAAGTAATTGATATTTTCAACGAAGATGCAAGCTTGAATTCTTTCGGATTGCATTATCAAGGAAAAGACCGTTTTGTGGTTCGTGAAGAAATCGCAAAAGAATTAGAACAAAACGGAAGCCTGGCCAAAACCGAAACACATCTTAATAAAGTAGGAACTTCTGAAAGAACAAAAGCCGTAATCGAGCCACGTTTGTCTGATCAATGGTTCTTGAAAATGGAAGAATTGGTGAAACCGGCAATCAAAGCAGTTTTAGAAACGGAGGAAATTAAATTATATCCAAAACGTTTCGATAACACCTATCGCCATTGGTTGGAAAACATCCGTGACTGGAATATTTCGCGCCAGCTTTGGTGGGGACAACAAATTCCCGCTTATTTCTATGGCGATGGAAAAGAAGATTTTGTTGTTGCAGAGTCAATTGGGGAAGCACTTGAATTGGCAAAAGTGAAAACTGCCAACTCAAATCTGACAACTGCCGACTTAAAACAAGATGCTGATGCATTAGATACTTGGTTCTCGTCTTGGCTTTGGCCAATGGCTGTTTTCGGAGGAATCATGGAACCAGAAAACCAAGATTTTAAATATTATTATCCTACAAACGACTTGGTTACAGGTCCGGATATTTTGTTTTTCTGGGTTGCCAGAATGATTATCGCAGGTTATGAATATGCAGGAGAAAAACCATTTACGAATGTGTATTTGACTGGATTGGTTCGTGACAAGCAAAGAAGAAAAATGTCAAAATCGCTAGGAAATTCTCCAGATCCGTTAGATTTGATTGAGAAATTCAGTGCTGATGGAGTTCGTGTTGGGTTGCTTTTGAGCGCTGCTGCAGGAAACGACATTATGTTTGATGAAGAACTTTGCAACCAAGGAAAAGCGTTTACGAATAAAATCTGGAATGCTTTCCGTTTGATAAAAGGTTGGGAAATAAGCGATTCGATTGAGCAACCAGAATCTTCAAAAGTAGCCATCGAATGGTATGAAGCGAAATTGCAACAAACATTAGCTGAAATCGAAGACAACTTTGAAAAATATAGAATTTCTGATGCTTTGATGGCGATTTACAAATTGGTTTGGGATGATTTCTGTTCTTGGTTCCTTGAAATGATTAAGCCGGCTTACCAAGCGCCAATTGACAGAAAAACATTTGACAAAGCGATTGAAATGTTAGAAAGCAACTTGAAATTATTGCATCCGTTTATGCCTTTCTTGACAGAAGAGATTTGGCAGATTATTGCAGAAAGAACTTCTGAAGAAGCTTTAATTATCTCGACTTGGCCAGAATTAAAATCATTTGATTCTAAAATAATTGCTGACTTTGATTTTGCTTCTGAAGTAATTTCTGGAATCAGAACCATCAGAAAAGATAAAAATATTCCGTTTAAGGATGCGATTGAATTGAAAGCGATTAACAATGATAATGTTTCCACTTATTTTGATACAATAATCACTAAATTAGGAAACATAAGTTCATTAGAATATGTGTCAGAAGCTGTAAATGGCGCGTTGACTTTCCGTGCAAAATCAAATGAATATTTTGTACCAATCAGTGGCGCAATCAACGTTGAGGAAGAAGTTGCAAAATTGACGGAAGAATTAAAATACAATCAAGGTTTCTTAAAATCGGTTCAGGCAAAATTATCGAATGAGAAATTTGTGAACAATGCTCCAGAAAAAGTATTGGAAATGGAAAGAAAGAAAGAAGCAGATGCTTTGTCAAAAATCGCAATGATTGAGCAAAGCTTGGCTAGCTTGAAGTAAGATTCTAAAGTATAGAAACAAAAAAGTCCCGATAATTCGGGATTTTTTTTATGGTTTATTTTGAACACAAATTTCACGATTTGCACTAATTTTTTTCGCGATAATTGGTGAATTCGTGTTATAAAAAACTTTCAATTTTTTTAAAGACGTTTTCTTTTTAAATTTCAATGACTATTTCGTAGGCTTTTTCATTAGGACTGCGCTGTCAGAGAATTTTACCAATTCTATTTTGGTTTGTTCGCCATAAATCTGGAGTTCTGATTTTCCAGATGCGCTGACAGATGCGTTTCCGGTAACTTGGATATTTCCGTTGGCATAAGCTTCAGTTACAATTTCAGCATTTTTTGCAGCAAGATTTTTTCCGGTAAAATTAGCGTTGTTGTCTAGTCTTAATTTAAGGTCAACAACATCGCCTTCAATTACTGCTGTTGCTTTTTGATACATATCAAATTTCAAATATTCTGAAGAAATAAGAGCTTTCATATTTACATTCTTGCTCAATTCAACCGCAGCAGTTTCTGCCTTTACGTTCAATTCAAGCTTTGATTTGTCATTGGCAAAAACCGTGAATAATCTTGATTTTACATTTAAAAATAACTTAGTGAAGTCAGAAGTCTTAAAAGTAATATTATCTAGTTCAATATCAGAAAGTGCATTGATAGTGCTTTCGTGTTTGGCTGTAACCATTTTCAAAGCATCTGTGTAAGTCACTTTTACACTTAATTTTTTATAAGCTGAAACATTTTTTGAAGTTGTAAGTCGTAATGTTCCGGCGTTTAAATCGCTAATAATTATTTCATGGAGGTTTTCGTCGGCTTCAATTTCCAAAGCATTGACATCTCCTTTCACCAAGAAAATTTCAATGTTGTCTTCTACTTCCAGATTCTCAAAATTACCTATTTCTCTTGGAGCAATGGTAACTGTTTTGGTGCCTTTTATTTTTTCCTTGTTTTGTGCAAAGGAAAGAGCAGTACTCAGGATAAAGGCAAATAGTATAATTTTTTTCATTTCGTGTTTGTATTATCTGACAAATATATAGAAACAATAGTTAAGTTGTATATGCTGCAAGTTAAGAGTATTTTTCTTTAATGAATAACTGCAAAAACGCCATAATTTATAGGCATAAAAAAATCCCGATAGTTATTATCGGGATTTGATTTTATAAACTTGAAACGCTGCCACCTGAACTTTCTTCTTTGGAAAGTGCCTTTGGCGTAGTTTTATATTGAATTGAACTGCCGCTTGAAGCATGTGCTTCTAGCTTTAAAATAGGATCTACCGAAGTGGAACTGCCGCTTTCAGTTTCTGCATATACTTCATTGGAAATCAACCTATCAGCATTTATTTCACTGCCGCTTGTTGAAGTAGTTTCCAATTTCAAAGCTTTGCCTGAAACTGTAATCGAACTGCCACTTGTCGATTCTACATGGATAAAATCAGCTTCTACAGTAATGTTAATCTCGCTTCCGCTTGTAGAACTCACTTCAATGTGGTCAGTAATCAAGTCATTGTTGCTAGTGATGTTAGCACCGCTATTTGATGTCAAGGCAGCAATAATTGGCATTTTCACAATTACTTCTGGAGTAGTTTCGGTGTTAAAACCTTCATTGGCTTCAATGATAAGCGTTCCGTTTTCAACTCTTGTGGTAATGTGTTCTACAATGTTATCATCTGCTTCAACAACTACTGACTTTTCATCAGATTGCTCCACTACAAGGTGAATTCCTTGGTTGACTTCCACCTTTGTGAACTCTTTTGTTTGTATTCTTTCTTGCGTGATAATTTCGCCACTTCCATTTATACCGCTATTTCTGCAGGAAGAGAAGAAGATTGCCGTCAAGATTACAAGAAGCAATTTCATTAAATAGATTATAATTTTGACCATTGGTTAGTTGTTTTTAATTATAACTCCGTTTTTATCAACAGTTAGTCCTGTTGGTTTACCGTTAGATTTTGTTTGTATTTTTAGATTGTCGCTGCTGATAGTAACTGTGGTTGTTTTTGACGAATCAGTTGTAACCTCTTCTGTTTCTTCTGTATAATTTCCTTCTTCATCTTCATTTCTGTCGCCGCAATTTAAACATTTTACTTCAGAATTTTGCATTTTATAGCTATGATTATCGGAGTCATACCACAAATCAAAGAAAGCATTGTCAGTCGCATCATAGTTTCTAACTGTTTTTGTATCTGGCTTAAAAATCACACCATCCGGAAGATATAAGAAGATTTCTACTTCTTGATCACGGAACTTATTCTTCACTTCAGTCGTCAAATAATTATCAAAAATCAATTGATTTCCTTCAATCTTAAATGTATAGTTGATTTGTTCAGCTCGAAATTTTGCTTCTTGGAAAGATTTTCCTTGAGCCTGTTTTTCAACTTGCAAATAAGGCGTTTTCTCGTCAGTTCTCACGATTTGGAATCTAATATTATTTGAATAAATAATCTGTTTTCCTGTAGAATCTTGTGCGATCAAGAAATCATGGTTGTCATCAATATTTTTTGAATAATAATCGTTGAATTTAAATTTGATCGAAAGCGTGTCGCCAGCATTCAATTCAATTTTTCTTTTTTCAACCGTTTTTGCATCAAAAGCAACCTGTGTAGCTTGTTTTAATCCAAGTGCAATCAAGGCTCCGACAGAAACTACCCAAAGAGCTAGCAAGGTATATTTTGCCATGTTTCCGATTGATTTCATATTGTTGATTAGCAATTTCAAACCTAAAATCAATAGGAAGAAAAACGGAATTCCAATTGCGCCAAGTGTCAATAATCCAACAGCCCAAAGCGGATATTCGATATAATTTTCAACATAATTCTGCCAAGGGAAATCTGAAAATGAAATCGACCCAGTTGTGATTACAAATAAAACCAATGAAACTAGGGTAGAGGATGCAAAGACAACAAGAAGAGCTCCTATTACTTTGCCGAGAATCGAAAAAAGTCTCAAGAAAACTTCACTTATGTTGTTTCCAAATTTTTCAGCGCCGGTTTTTGCCTGCTTTCCGAATTTGTCATAATCCACAGTTTTGAATTTCTCAGAAAATGTCTCAAATTCTTCACGAACCTTTTTTTCAATATTTGAAATAGTAACCGGTTCGCCTGTCATTTCTAATTTTTCAGTCGTAGTTTCTGCAGCTGGCATTAATATCCAAAGCACGATGTAAACCAAAAATCCAGTACCAAAACCAAAAACTAATATTACCATCAAGATACGCAACCAAAGCGGGTCAATACCTAAATAATGGCCAAATCCTGAAAGAACACCGCCGATCATTCCTTTGTCTTTGTCGCGGTACAATTTTTTAGATCTTCTGGTTGTTGAAGATGTTGAAAAAGTTTGCTCTTTTGCTTCTTCATCGTCAATTCGATAATCTTCAGGCTGTCCCATGACAGTGATGATTTCTTCTACGTCTCTGATGCCAACCACTTGCTTTTCGCCTTTGTTTTTTTCTGTAAGCAATTCAGCGATACGCATTTCGATGTCTTTCATGATCTCATCCTTTCCGTTTGAGTTTGAAATAGAGCGCTTTACAGCTTCAAAATAGCGGTTTAATTTTTGGAAAGCATCTTCATCGATGTGAAAGAACATTCCTCCTAAGTTGATATTTACTGTTTTGTTCATGATGTTTATTTTTGGCTGGTTATAATGTTTACGGCATCAGAGAGTTCGGTCCATGTGCCATTTAATTCTTTTAAAAATTGTTTTCCTAGTTCAGTGAGTCCATAATATTTTCTTGGCGGTCCTGAAGTAGATTCTTCCCAACGGTAGCTTAGCAATCCGTCGTTTTTCAATCGGGTGAGTAGCGGATAAACGGTTCCCTCCACCACTAATAATTTTGCGTTTTTTAAAGTGTCGAGTATTTCAGAAGTATAGGCATCTTTTTCTTTTAATACTGATAAGATACAGAACTCCAACACTCCTTTGCGCATCTGGGCTTTCGTGTTTTCAATGTTCATAATGTGCTTTTAGATTGTTAATTAAACTTTTCATTTTTTGATTGATGATGATTTCAGGTTGATTACTCCTGTTTGATTTACTTGATTTTTGATGATGATTGAAACTCCGTTTAGGCTTGCGAAGGTTCAGGTGATTCTGATTGTTCTTCTGTTTTAAGGTTAATCGTTTCTTCCTTGATAAAATTGATTGTCAGCGGATACTTATAAAGTTCTCCGTTCGCCGCTTTGATTGTCGCATAGATGACTAAAAAGAATTCGGCCGTTTTCATAGCTACAAAAAGAAAAACTGCAGTTAAAGCTATCACGACGATTCCTGAGAAATTTTCTACGTTGAAATCATGTCCGTTTAGTACAAAGTTGTCTTCATCAATAATAGCATTAATTGGCGCATTTCTAAAAATGGTAAAAATGAATATCGGAATTGCGATCACACACAAGATCAATGTATATAATAACATGCTCAAGTGAAAATTAATCGACTGTCTTCCGTGATGATCCACATAGGCGGAGTCTTTTTTGCCAATTGCCCAAATAACTATTGGAAGTATAAAATTCCCAAAAGGAATAAAATACTGTGACAGTGCACTTAAGTGTAGTAATGCTGCTGTGTTTTTTTCGTTTGCTGTTTCCATGATTAAAAGTATATAATAATATCCTATGCAAATATATGGCTAAAAGACAGTATCTTGTTTTGCATAGTACCTATATTTAACAAAAAATTAACAAATGTATAAATGTTGGATTAACTGTAAGTGTCTTAATATCTTGTCTTTATAATGATTTTAGACTGTTTTTATAAGCTATAAAATTTTTTAAATAGTCTAATTTTCAATCTTTAAATCAAAATTTCCTTATATTTCGGAGAAAATACAAACTATGGAGTTCACTGCAGGAAAACTAAACTCGTTTTTATTATTCAAATTGCCATCAGCTTATATAAGTGGCGTGCGTGTTAAAGAAATTGATGCAGTGAATTGCGTGGTTTCTGTAAAACACCGCTGGATCAACCAAAATCCGTTCAATTCGATGTATTTTGCAGTGCAAGCGATGGCGGCTGAGTTATCGACCGGCGCTTTGGTTATGTATCATATAAAAAAAAGCGGACGCAAAATTTCAATGCTTGTTGCCAATAACAGAGGAAATTTTACCAAAAAAGCTACAGGAAGAATCAAATTCACTTGTGTTGACGGCCATTTGATTGAAGATGCAATCAAACAAACCATTGCCACAGGCGAAGGCCAGACTTTTTGGATGAAATCCATCGGTGTCAATGAAAAAGGCGAACAGGTTTCTGAAATGGATTTTGAATGGAGTGTCAGAATCAAGGCTTAAAAAACACCCGTTAAACCTACCTTAATTAACATTTAATTTGACTGTTTGAAGCGTAAATTTGAGAATCTACAAATAAATAAGCCATGAAAATTTTAATTACAGGAGCATCAGGTTTGATAGGCACAGAACTAGTTTCACTGCTTTTGCAAAACGGAATTTCAATTCATTATCTCGCCAGAAGCAAAAAAGAAATCAAAGACGAGCCCAACTACAAAGGCTTTCTTTGGAATCCTGAACGATGTACAATTGATGAGAATTGCCTAATTGGCGTAGATACGATCGTGCATCTTGCCGGAGCTCCAATTTCAATGCGCTGGACCAATAAAAATAAGCAAGAAATTATTGAAAGCCGCATTCTTTCTACCAATCTTTTATACAGAACTTTAAAATCACATCCAAATCAAGTAAAACAGTTCGTTTCTGCCTCGGCGATCGGAATTTATCCTGACAGCCTTGAAAAAGTCTATACAGAAGAGGAGAAAACGGTCGATGATTCTTTTTTAGGTCAAGTAGTTGTAAAATGGGAGCAAGCCGCTGACCAGTTCAAAAGGCTTGATATAAAAGTCTGCAAAATCAGGACTGGCTTGGTTTTGGCCAAAAAAGGAGGCATGCTTAAAGAACTTTTAAAACCGATAAAACTTGGTGCAGGCTCGCCTTACGGTTCTGGAAAACAGTGGCAGTCGTGGATTCACATCGATGATCTGACGCATCTTTATTCTTTTGCCATCCAAAATAATTGGGAAGGAGTTTACAATGCCACAGCGCCAAATCCGGTGGATAACGAAGAGCTGACAAAAAAGATTGCAAAGACTTTAGACAAGCCTTTTTTTATGCCAAATATTCCAGAATTTATCTTGAAATTGGCACTTGGCGAAATGCATATTCTCTTGATTTCCAGTCAAAATGTGAATTCTCAAAAGGCGCAAGACAACGGTTTCGTTTTTAAATTCAGAACCTTAGATAAAGCACTTCAAAACCTTTTGGGCTAAAAATAAAAAGAGCTCCACTTTCTTCAAATGGAGCTCTTTTTGGGGGTGAATTAACAATTATTTCGTAGCATTTCGCTAACCTTCTATCCAATTTCATTTTACAAATCAGCTTAAAATCAAAAGCTTGCCATTTCTTTAACAAAGAAATTTCGATTTATAATCCCCGCAAACATATCAAAATCAAATTAAAAAGCTTCACAAAATTTTATTAAAAAGATTTGAAGCAACTACTTTTGGCATTTTTTAAATTTCGTCCCGCTTTCTGCAGTAGCTTTTTTACCGATGAAAAATCGGATAAAAAAGGCTACTGCCGCCAATCGGGGCTAGTTTCAAAGGTCATTTCCTTTTTTAAACTCCGGTAGCCAAAATTGCGTATAAACTACTTCCTCTTAAAAAATTAAGTGACAATTTGACATTTACATACAAATGGCAGTACTTTTGCAATCCCTCGGAAAGCAGAAAATGAAATTTAAGAATATTTTTAAAAATAAGAACACTATGAATGCTGAAAACCCAGAAAAAGAGCAGGAAATCGATGACGCAACAATTGAAGCAAATGCAAATGCAGAACAAATTGTAGTAGAAGAATTAAGCGTTGAAGAGCAATTGACTCAAGATTTGGCATCCGAAAAAGACAAACACCTTCGTCTTTTTGCAGAATTCGAAAATTATAAAAGAAGGACTTCAAAAGAGCGCATGGAACTTTTTAAAACGGCGAACCAAGAAGTTTTGCAGGCAATTTTGCCAGTTTTAGACGATTTTGACAGAGCTTTGATTGAAATTTCTAAATCAGAAGACGAAAATCTTTTGAAAGGAGTGACATTAATTCATGAAAAATTAAAAAATACGCTGACATCAAAAGGTCTTGAAGAAGTTGAGGTGAAAGCCGGAGATACTTTCAATGCTGATTTTGCTGAAGCTATTACACAAATTCCAGCTCCATCTGACAAGATGAAAGGAAAAATAGTGGACGTTCTAGAAAAAGGATACAAGTTAGGAGACAAAATAATCCGTTTCCCAAAGGTTGTTATCGGACAATAATTCCGTAATAAGTTATAAAAATGAAAAAAGATTTTTACGAAATATTAGGCATTACAAAATCTGCGGATGCTTCTGAAATTAAAAAAGCGTATAGAAAAAAGGCGATTGAATTTCATCCTGACAAAAATCCAGGAAATAAAGAAGCGGAAGAGAATTTCAAAAAGGCAGCTGAAGCTTATGAAATCTTAAGCGATCCGCAAAAGAAAGCAAAGTATGATCAGTTTGGTCACCAAGCTTTTGACGGCGGTGCTGGAGGTGGCGGATTCCACGGTGGCGGCATGAACATGGATGACATTTTTAGCCAATTTGGTGATATTTTCGGCGGTTTTGGTGGCGGTTTTGGCGGTGGTGGCAATTCTGGACCTCGCAGAGTAAAAGGAAGCAATCTTCGTATCAAGGTGAAATTGACTTTGGAAGAAATTGCAAATGGCGTTGAGAAAAAAGTAAAAGTTAAAAGAAAGATTCAAGCGAAAGGCGTCTCTTATAAAACGTGTTCAACTTGTAACGGTCAAGGTCAGGTAATGCGCGTTACCAATACGATTTTGGGTAGAATGCAATCGGCTTCAACATGCCCAACTTGTGGCGGTTCAGGTCAGATTTTAGACGCAAAACCAAAAGATGCCGATGCACAAGGAATGATTTTGGAAGACGAAACCGTTTCAATCAAAATTCCGGCTGGTGTAACTGACGGAATGCAGTTGAAAGTAGGCAATAAAGGAAACGACGCACCAGGAAACAACAGTATTCCGGGAGATTTGATCGTTGCCATTGAAGAAATTGAGCACGAATTCTTGAAAAGAGAAGGCGAAAACTTACATTTAGATTTATATATCAGTTATCCAGAAGCGGTTTTAGGTATTTCAAAAGATATCGAAGCGGTAAATGGAAAAGTGAGAATCAAGTTAGAAGAAGGAATCCAATCTGGTAAAATTCTTCGCTTGAAAGGCAAAGGAATTCCGAGCATAAATGGTTATGGAAACGGAGATTTGCTGGTTCACGTGAATGTTTGGACACCGAAAACGTTGAACAAAGAGCAGAAACAATTCTTTGAGAAATCACTTACAGATGAAAATTTTATCCCAAATCCAGAAAAGAGCGAAAAATCTTTTTTTGAAAAAGTTAAGGATATGTTTTCATAGTGATTCAAATTTTTTATATATTTGAAAATTACTAGTTAGCTAGTAATTTTCTTTTTCATAGCAATTTTTCCCATCCTTGTGCAAATAAGGGTGGGTTTTTTTTGAAATTCAATCAAGAATTCGCCTCCAATTCCTTACTTTTACCAAAATCAAAAAGCATAATGAATAACATACTTGAAGTTAAAAATGTAGTCAAGCAATATGGCGATTATACTGCTTTAAACAATGTTTCACTGCAGGTTCCAAAAGGCAGTATCTACGGACTTCTTGGTCCAAATGGCGCTGGAAAAACCTCATTAATCAGAATCATCAACCAGATTACAATGCCAGACAAAGGTGAAGTTTTGCTTGATAGTGAACCCTTAAATTTAGCCCACGTAAAAGATATCGGCTACATGCCAGAAGAACGCGGCTTATATAAAACCATGAAAGTAGGCGAGCAGGCACTTTATCTTGCCCAATTAAAAGGACTTTCAAAAGCTGAAGCCAAAAAACAATTGGATTATTGGTTCGACCGTTTAGAAATTCAAGGCTGGTGGAACAAGAAAATCCAAGAACTTTCAAAAGGTATGGCGCAGAAAATCCAGTTCGTCGTTACGGTTTTGCACAAGCCGAAATTGCTGATTTTCGACGAACCTTTCAGCGGCTTCGATCCTGTAAATGCGAATTTGATCAAAGATGAAATCTTAGAATTAAAAAAACAAGGTTCTACAATCATATTTTCAACGCACAGAATGGAAAGCGTGGAAGAACTTTGCGACGATATCGCCTTGATTCACAAATCAAATAAATTAATCGAAGGAAAGTTAATCGACGTCAAAAAAGAATACCGTTCAAACAGTTTTGAAGTCGGAATTATGTCTTCAAATGTTGAAGGTTTGATGTATCAATTGACGCAAAAATTCACGGTTGGACAAACCAATTTCAAAACCTTAAACGACGATTTAAAGCTAGAAATACAAATCGGGAATTCCACGCCAAACGAATTGCTGAACATTTTAACGCAAAACGGACAAGTGACGCATTTCGTAGAAAAAATTCCAAGCGTCAACGATATTTTTATCCAAACTGTTTCAAGATAGATTTTTAATCTAATTCGAAGAATCTAAAAATCTAACAGTCTAAAAATCAAAAACAATGAGCATATTAACACTAATCATAAAAAGAGAATTCATTGCCAAAGTCCGCAATAAATCTTTCATCGTCATGACTTTTCTGAGTCCGTTATTGATGGTAGGTTTGGCTGCTTTTGTCGGATATTTGAGCACGATGAAATCTGACGTAAAAGAAATTGTCATCCACGATGAATCCGGACTTTTTAAAAATGATTTCAAAAATTCTGACGAATACAATTATCTTGACCGAAGCAAAGAAAGTTTGGCATCCTTAAAAGACAGCATCAATACTGAGAAATTTGAAGCGTTGCTGGTTATCCCAAAAGATTTAGATAATAAAAAACTGGCAAGCGAAATAAAATACATTTCAAATGAAAGTCCAGATCCAGATTTTGTGGAAGAATTGGAAGCTACAATTGCAAAACGCCTTACAAAGTCAAACCTTGAAATCGCAAAACTAGATACTTTGGCTATTAAAAACGCCGAAGCAAAAGTCAGCATTTCACTTTCAAAAGCTTCCGGAGAAGAAAATGTAAAAGGATTAAATTACATAAAAGTCTTTATTGGTGCAGGTTTCGGCTACTTAATTATGATGTTCATCATTATTTATGGCAACATGGTCATGCGAAGCGTCATCGAAGAAAAAACCAATCGAATCATTGAAATCATCATTTCGTCAGTAAAACCCTTCCAATTAATGATGGGAAAAATCATCGGAACGTCTTTGGCTGGAGTTTTGCAATTTGTGATTTGGGCAATTCTTGGCGGAACATTATTTTTCGTCGCGTCAATACTTTTAGGAATCAACATCAGCCCTCCAGGAGCAGGTGCTGCAACAGCAATGGCCGAAAGTTCAAACACAAATTTACAGCTTTATGCCAATGAATTTTTCAACCTTCCATTGTTCACATTGATCATTTCATTCCTCGTATATTTCATCGGTGGTTACTTTTTATACAGTTCGATTTACGCAGCAATCGGCGCCGCAGTTGACAATGAAACCGACTCACAACAATTTTTATTGCCGATAATTTTACCATTAATGCTGGGTGTTTACGTTGGTTTTTTCAGCGTTTTAAACGACCCACACGGAACTGTCGCAACCACATTTTCCATGATTCCATTAACATCGCCAATCGTAATGCTGATGCGAATTCCATTTGGCGTGCCGTGGTGGCAGATATTGATTTCACTGGCAATTTTGTTCGGAACTTTCTTTTTAGTAGTCTGGTTTGCTTCAAAAATTTACCGCATCGGAATCTTAATGTATGGCAAAAAACCAACGTGGAAAGAATTATACAAATGGCTTAAATATTAAGTTTTTCAGCAGCGAATCGCCAGTAATTTTCAGGAAAGGCAATTCCCGCTTTCTGCAGTAGTTTTTCTCCGTAAACGGAAGAAAAAGCTACTGCCGCCAATCGGGGCTAGTTGAGAAACCATTTGAATTTTTGTAAACTTCTGGACCAATCTTTGTCGATAAACATTGTCAATAAAAAAAGAAGATGCCGAAAAATCCTGCAAGGTTTCCAAAACCTTGTAGGTATTAAATTTTATACCTACAAGGTCAAAAAGAGACCTTGCAGGATTGGAAACTTTTGAAGGAATTTAAGTAACTTTGAGATAAAGAGAACCTTAAACCCTGAACCAAAAACCTTAAACCAAAAAAAGAATGCCCAAAATATTAATCATAGAAGACGAAGCGGCAATCAGAAGAGTTTTGACAAAAATCCTTTCTGAAGAAAACGATACCTATAAAGTAGAAGAAGCAGAAGACGGTCAAATCGGACTTGAAAAAATCAAGAATGACGATTACGACCTGGTTTTGTGCGACATAAAAATGCCAAAAATGGACGGTGTAGAAGTTCTCGAAGCCGTTAAAAAAATAAAACCAGAAATCCCGATGGTGATGATTTCTGGCCACGGAGATTTAGAAACTGCCATCAACACAATGCGTCTCGGAGCATTTGATTACATCTCAAAACCGCCAGATTTGAACCGACTTTTAAATACGGTAAGAAATGCTTTGGACAAAAAGCAATTGGTCGTAGAAAATAAAATTCTGAAGAAAAAAGTCAGCAAAAACTACGAAATGATTGGTCAAAGCGATGCGATAAATCACATCAAAGACATCATTGAAAAAGTAGCTCAAACTGACGCAAGAGTTTTAATCACAGGTCCGAATGGGACTGGAAAGGAACTAGTTGCGCACCAATTACACGAAAAAAGCGAACGTTCTAATGCGCCTTTAATCGAAGTAAATTGTGCTGCGATTCCATCAGAATTAATTGAAAGCGAATTATTTGGCCACGTAAAAGGAGCATTTACTTCTGCCGTAAAAGACAGAGCTGGAAAATTCGAAGCAGCAGATGGAGGAACAATTTTCTTAGATGAAATTGGTGATATGAGTTTGTCTGCTCAAGCCAAGGTTTTGCGCGCTTTGCAAGAAAGTATGATTACCAGAGTCGGTGCTGACAAAGATATAAAAGTAAATGTTCGCGTTGTTGCGGCAACTAACAAAGACTTGAAAAAAGAAATCGAAGAAGGACGTTTCCGTGAAGATTTGTACCACAGATTGGCGGTAATTTTAATCAAAGTTCCAGCGCTAAATGACAGACGCGACGACATTCCGTTGTTGATAAATCATTTTACTGAAAAAATCGCTTTGGAACAAGGAAACTCTCAAAAGAAATTTTCTGACGATGCCATTTCCTTACTAAAAGAATATGACTGGACGGGAAATATCCGTGAATTAAGAAACGTAATAGAAAGACTAATAATCCTCGGCGGAAGCGAAATATCTGAAACGGATGTGAAGCTTTTTGCAAGTAAATAATAATTTGCTTTAGGCTATAAGCAATAGGCAATACGCCTAAAGCTTAGTGCTTGAAGCTTACAGCATTGTAAAAATGATACTAAAAAAAATAAACGAAAATCTTCAAAAAGCATTAATTGACAAAGGTTTAACCGAAGCTAATGAAATGCAACAAGAAACTTTTTCAACTATCAAAAGTGGCGCAGATTGCGTAATAATCGCTCCTGCAAAATCTGGAAAAACGACAACTTTGGTGATGAATGTCATCCAAAGATTGGAAAAAGAATTTGAAGAATCGCCTAGAGCTTTAATTATTGTTCCAAATAAGGAAAAGTTAATCGAGATGAAAATTCTTTTTGAAGAACTTGGAAATTATACTGATTTGAGAGTTTATGGCGTTCATGACAAGGGCGATATCGACTTTGACAAAAACCATATTTCCCTTGGAATCGATGTTTTAATCGGAACTCCGAATCGAATCAGCGAAATGTTTGCTTCGGCAGGTTTTGACGTAAATCGCTTGAAAATGTATATTATTGAAGATGCAGATGAACTTTTGCGTCTTCGTTTTGATACGAAATTAGCGAGAATGTCAGAAGCGATGGGAAAAACACAGCGTATTTTATTCTCTGAAAATATCACCGAAAGAATTGACAGTTTTGCAGATAGAATTATGATTGAACCCGTTTTCTTTGAAATGGATGGTGAAGATTTTGAGGAGGAAGATGAGGAGACAGACGAAGAAAACTAAATGAAATTATTAAAATTCATACTTATAAGATTGATTGCGTTTACCGTAATCCTCTATTTATTTGCGATGATTTACTTATATTTTAATCAAGAAAGTTTAATTTTCAGGCCGTCGATTCTTGCAAAAGATTATAAATTTAGATTCAATTCAGACTTTGAAGAGCTAAATATCCCTTCGTTTGACAAGACAAATTTAAACGGATTATTGTTTAAAACAGAAAATGCAAAAGGTTTGGTTTTTTATCTCCATGGAAATGCAGGCGCTTTAGATTCTTGGGGTGATAATGCTGAAATCTACAATAATCTTGGTTATGATTTTTTTGTTTTAGATTATCGAGGTTATGGAAAAAGCGATGGAAAAATTGAAAATGAAGAACAATTCAATAAAGATATTGACGCTGTTTATGATTTTCTGAAAACAAAATACAAAGAAGAAAATATTACTGTTATTGGATATTCCATAGGAAGTGGGCCGGCGACAATTTTAGCTTCAAAAAATAATCCGAAGCAATTAATTTTGCAATCTCCTTATTATAATTTCAGTGAATTATCGAGTTCGAAAATTCCTTTTATTCCTAAGTTTATAAAGCGATATAATTTTGCAACTAATGTTTTTATTAAAAAAGTAAAAGCGCCAATTTATATTTTTCACGGAGATTCTGATGCATTGATTCCGTTTGAAAATTCGGTTCGACTGAGTAAATTATGCAAATCCACCGATCATCTTTATATCTTGAAGAATCAAATTCACAATAGAATAAACGATAATTTAGAATACCAAGAACAATTAAAAAATATATTAAACTAAAATAAATTACAATGGGATTAATGAAAGTGTTTTCTGGAAGCGAGATTTTAGCGACGGCGTTGAGAATAAAATTAGAAGAAGCAGGAATTGATGTGATTATGAAAAATAACAATCAATCCAACATCGTTTTGGGTTCAGCTTCAAGTTTGGCGGTTGAATTATTTATTGATGAATCAAAATACGGGAAAGCAGATCCGGTAATTACAGATTTTAAAATAAGCCTATAAATTATTTAGCATTAGAATTTTCAATATCTTGAATCTCTACAACTTCAGGCGTAGCAATATGTTCGTCTTCACCCAAGACATAGCCCCAAGGCTTTAAGCCTTCGACACGGTCAAAAACTACTTTAAAAATGGCAATAATTGGAATGGATAAAAACATTCCTTTTATTCCCCAAATAAGCTCGCCAAGCACCAAGCCTATCAATGCTGTCAAGGTATTTATTTTTACTTTTGAACCCACAATTTTCGGCATAATATAATTACTGTCAATTAAATGTATCACAAAAACGGTTACTAAAACCAGCAAAACTGACGTAGAGCCCATGGTTGAAAATGTAAGCAAAACAGTTAGCAAAAGTGCCGTTAAAATTCCGATGTAAGGAATAATGTTGAAAATACCTGTAATCAAACCTAGCAAAAAAGCATATTTTATTCCGATAATTTCAAAGGAAATGCAAGCCAAAATAGATACAATTAGCATTTGCAAAAATAATCCGACGATGTATTTTTTGACAATATATTGGATGTTTGAAACGACATCATATACAATTACCGAATGCTCTTCCTTAAATAGAGAAACTAGAAAATTCAAAAGCAATCTTCTGTGCAAAAGAATGAAAAACGTATATAAAAATATAAAAACCAGAAAAAGCATCAGAGAAGAAACAGAGAGTAAAGTTTCACCCAAAAGAGAAGTTCCTTTGCTCAAAGCATCACTTGTTGCAGCGTTTATATAACTGATTTGTTCACTATTGTTAATATGAAAAGTATCTGAAATCCAATCTTGAATTTGTGTGGAAGTATCTAATAGTTGTGCTTTAAAAGCCGGCAAATCATTTGTCAAATCGCTTAATTGATTTAATAGGAGATAGATTATTGCAGAAATTCCTATGATCAAGGTCAATAAAACTACTGCTGAAGACAATGATCTTGGAAATTTCCATTTTTTCTCTAGAAAATTTGCAAAAGGCAAAAGCAACAAGGCGAATAAAAAAGCAAAAATTAACGGCGCCAATACTACCTGACCAATAATTGCCAGATAAAAAAGACAGATAATTGAAATTAAAACGTGGGCAAGTCGGGTATAAAAAGGTGTAGCTTTTATCATTTTTTGAAAATCTTACTATAAATATAAGCCAATAATTTTATTTTTATAGAAAAGCAACTGCAATCCCTTTTTTCAAATTGCCTAATTCCTTAATTAAGTTATCTTTGCAGCTTCAAAAATCTATCTGATTGCGATATCTAAGCAGTCTACAATCTAAAAATCTATCAGTCAAAAATGATTACAGTAAATGATATTTCAGTACAATTTGGAGGAACAACACTTTTCAGCGATGTTTCTTTTGCGATAAATGAAAATGATAAAATTGCCCTGATGGGTAAAAATGGAGCTGGAAAATCAACACTTCTGAAAATAATTGCTGGGCAAAGCAAGCCTTCAACCGGAAATATTTCTGCACCAAAGGAAGCTGTAATCGCTTATCTTCCACAACATTTGCTGACAAAAGATGATGCAACAGTGATGGAAGAAACCTCAAAAGCATTTGGAGAAATTTTCAAAATGAAAGCTGAAATCGATCATTTGAATGAGCAATTGACAGTTCGTACTGATTATGAATCAGATGATTACATGAAATTGATCGAAAGAGTTTCTGACTTGAGCGAGAAATATTATGCGATTGAAGAAGTAAATTATGAAGCTGAAGTTGAGAAAATTTTAATTGGTTTAGGATTTGAAAGAGAGGATTTTGCACGCCAGACTTCAGAGTTTTCTGGAGGTTGGAGAATGCGAATTGAATTGGCAAAAATCTTATTGCAAAAACCAGATTTGATTCTTTTAGATGAGCCGACAAACCACATGGATATTGAATCTATTCAATGGCTGGAAGATTTTTTGATTAATTCAGCGAAAGCGGTTGTAGTAATTTCACACGATAGAGCGTTTGTAGATAACATCACAAATCGTACAATCGAAGTGACAATGGGAAGAATTTATGACTACAAAGCTAAATATTCGCATTATTTAGAATTAAGAAAAGATCGAAGAATTCATCAGCAAAAAGCTTATGATGAACAGCAAAGAATGATTGCTGACAATCAAACTTTCATAGATCGTTTTAAAGGGACTTTTTCTAAAACGGATGCCGTTCAATCGCGTGTAAAAATGTTAGAAAAGCTTGTAATTGTACAAGTTGACGAGGTTGATACGTCAGCTTTGAAGCTAAAATTTCCACCAGCAGCACGTTCTGGAAATTATCCTGTAGTTGTAAAAGATTTGTCTAAATCGTATGGTGACCATGTTGTTTTCAAAGATGCAAATATCGTAATTGAAAGAGGCGAGAAGGTTGCTTTTGTTGGAAAAAATGGGGAAGGAAAATCGACGATGATTAAAGCCATCATGAAAGAAATCGGAATCGATAACGGTTCTGTAGAAATCGGTCATAATGCACAAATCGGGTATTTTGCACAAAACCAAGCTTCTTTATTAGATGAAAATGCTACTATTTTTGAAACCATCGATAATATTGCGGTAGGCGATGTCAGAACGCAGATTAAAAATATCTTAGGAGCATTTATGTTCCACGGAGACGATACGACTAAAAAAGTAAAAGTACTTTCTGGAGGAGAAAAAACGCGTTTGGCAATGATCAAATTGTTGCTTGAACCTGTGAATTTGCTGATTCTGGATGAACCTTCGAATCACTTAGACATGAAAACCAAAGATATTATCAAAGATGCGCTTCGTGATTTTGACGGAACTTTAATCTTAGTTTCACACGATAGAGATTTCTTGGATGGACTTGCAACAAAAGTTTTTGAATTCGGAAATAAGCGCGTAAAAGAGCATTTTGAGGACATCAAAGGTTTCTTAGAACATAAAAAAATGGACAGCTTGCGAGAAATCGAAAAGTAATTTTCAGAAAATCAATTATTTGCTTAAATTGCCTACATAAATAATCAGAAAAATATGACACCTGATAATGTAGGCAAATTAGATGTTTCAAGAATAGAACTGCACGGTGTCGCTGACTTTTTGCCCTATCCGTTCATCATTGCCGAGGTGATTGACAATGTTCATTACAACACTTATTTGAATGAAAAATTCTTAGAAGAGATAGGTTATTCTTTAGAAGAAATTCCCACAATTGAAGCTTGGTATGAAAAAGCCTATCCCGATCCAAATTATATGGACAAGGTGATTACCGACTGGGACAATGAGCAACTTTTGTCACAACAAAAAGGAAAAGTTTTTGTAAAGAATAAATCTCTGGTCACCTGTAAAAACGGAATAAAACGTTGGTATGAAGTAAAAGCTTCAGTGATTAATAAAATTCACGTAGTTGCTTTTATAGATCTTGACAAAGAAATAAAATTTCAAGAAGAGCTTAAAAATATTAATGCCAATAATGACCGGATGTTGTCTATTTTAGGTCATGATTTGCGAAGTCCTGTGGCTAATTTGCTGTCTATTTCTTCTATGGCGGCAAAAACTGAAATTTCAAATGAGGAATGTATTTCCTTGATTCACTTGATTAATGAGCAGTCTTCACAAGTGCTAGATTTATTAGATAATACTTTCAATTGGGCAAAATTAAATTTTAATGCAATTAATTTAAAGGAATCAAAAATAGATTTCAACGAATTGATAGATAATGTCTTAGAAATTTATAAAACGTCTTATCAAAGTAAAAATATCACTTTTACAAAAGATGTTTCAAGTCTAAAGACAATATATTCCGACATAGAAATTGTTACTATTATCATAAGGAACTTGATTTCTAATGCCATTAAATTTACGCCTCAAAATGGAACAATTGCAATTACTTCTTCTGAAAATGAGTTGCAGATTTCGGATAACGGAATTGGAATTTCCGAAGAAATAATCAGCCAGATTATGAATAATACAATTTCTTCAAGATCAGGAACAAATGGAGAAAAAGGCTCTGGAATCGGGTTGCAGCTTATCGTAAATTTAGCTGAAAAAATAAACTGCAAATTCACAATTGAAAGTTCAAAACAAGAAGGAACGGTTGCGAAAATTTCTTTCTAAAACTTAGCTGTATTATTCCAACCAAAAGCATTCGGATTAAATTCATTTTTCCAGCTATTTCCAAATTTTAGTGAGAGATACATGAAAACTTGATGGTTATAAAATTCATAGTATTCTTTATTTTCAGGTACAATGCATCCCAAATCATGATATTTCACGCCATATTTTTCTTCAAATAAATGGTCTTCTTTTGTAATTACAGAAACAATTCCTCCTTGAAGATAAATATTTATAGAATCTTTTTCCACATCTTGTTTAAAATTCTTTTTTGCTGAAGCTACGCTCGATGTCGATTTGACAGTAGTTTCCTTTGCTTGTCCGCATGAGAACAAACTAATCAAGATTATAGCGCTTGCTAAAACTGGTTTTAAATTTTTCATAATTTTAAATTATTATCTACTTCTTTTTTTCTACAGGTTTATTGTTTTTCGTAGAAATAATTACAACACCTTTTTTTCCTTTTTCTCCATAAATTGAAGTCGCTTCTTTGCCTTGTAAAATTTGCGTAGATAAAATTTCTTGCCTGTTCAAAGGCGCATAAGGACTTGTCGGATTTGGCCCAAAAAGCGCTTCTTCAGAATATTCTATTCCATTAATTATGTACAACGGCTCACTCAAAATTTCAATAGAATCAACATCATTAGAATTTAAATCTACTAATTCAGTATCAGATTTTTTATCTTTTTCGCCGACTGTCACAGCTTTTCCATTGACAACATAAAGTGGTGATTGTTTTTGAATTGCTTCTTGAGAATTGGCACTTTTTGCGTTTAATTCTGATTCTTCAATTCTTCGCACGCTGACTGCAGCATTCATTTTTTGCTTTTTATTAGCGTATGCGGAAGTAACTACAACTTCTTGCAAATCATCAGTTTCTTTCATTTTATGTCGGTTTTCTGAAATTGTATCTGCAGAAATCGCCCCGATAGTTTTTTCATTCACAACATAATCTTGCTGTTTGCTCACTTCAGCTTCCATGATTTCCAAAGCATTTTTTTTAATAATCGGATTTGGTTTTTGAGTAGAAACTATAACTTCAACTTCTGATTTTGTTGCATCATTTTCTATTTTTCCATTGGTTACAATGTCCGTTTTCGGTTCTGTACTATTTTTATCATCTTTAAGTTTTAAGAATTGGGAACCTAAAGTAATTACCAATAAAACGGATGCTGCAACTGCAATTTTTTTCCAAAGATTATTTTCTTTTTTAAGTGCTTTTTTGTCCAGCTTTTCTTCGACTCTTCCCCAGATTTTGTCCAAGGTTGGAAACTCTTTTTCAGATGCTTTTTGGGAAGCGTCTTGAAATTGTTTGTATAATTTATCTTGATTGTCCATGACTATTTTGCTTTTTGATAATAAAGATTGTTGACTAATTCTTTTAATTTCGTTCTGGAAACATTCAATTGTGATTTCGATGTTCCTTCTGAAATTCCCAGCATTGAAGCGATTTCCTTATGAGAAAAACCTTCAATTGCAAAAAGATTGAAAACTGTTTTGCAACCTTCGGGAATATGATTTAGCAATTCCAGCAAATCTTCAGCTTCTAAAAATGTGTCTTCAGCGCTTTCTAATTTTGGTTCTGTTTTCATGTCGTTAATATAAATGTTGAAATTCACATTTTTCTTTAACGTCAAAAGGCATTGATTGACAGTAATTTTTCTTGCCCAAGCTTCAAAAGCATAAAATTCTTTTAGCTGTTCTAATTTTGTGAGAATAGTATAAAAAGCATCAGCCAAAGCTTCTTCGATTTCCTCCTCTTTTTTTAAGTACCGTTTGCAAGTCTGGTACAACTTTGGAGCCATGAGCTCATACAGCTTTCTCTGGGAGTCGCGCTGCATTTTTTTGCACTCTATTAATATTTTTTCGTCTATCACAATTGAAGTGTTTTTTATATAGAGTGCTTTTTTTGTAAAAAGGTTGGGAGGGAAGTGGATTTTTTTTCTAGAAAATAGAAATTAGCCAAAAGGCAAAAGTTAAAAATGAACTCAATCAAGATAACTTTTGCCTTTTGGCTAATTTCTCTTGCCTAATTTCTCTTGCCTAATTTCTTGCCTATTTTGCCAAAGTCAACCTATATATATTTGACTCTAAAGTTTCAGTGTCATTGTCTTCGCATAAATAAAATTCGATAGATTTTTCTTCTTCTAAAAGTACGCTCAAGCCTTCAAATTTTTTACTATCAGTAATTTTTTGCGTAAAATCAATTTTCATTTTTTCAATATCTATTCTGCCGATAAAAGTTCCATAAACGATTCCGTCTTCATAAGTAGATTCAGAATTTTCTACAGTAGCCAAAAAATAAATCTTGTCGCGAACTTGAACTGCATCGGTGAAACTGCTTTGAATTCCTTTAATTCTTGGAAGTGCATAAGAATTATACAAAACAGAAAAATCGTCGGTCAAATTTTTTCCTGAGATGGTGAAAATGCCATTTTTTCCTGATGTGCCGTTGCCTCGATTGAAAAGAAACCATTTTTCGCCTGTGTAAATTGCACCTTCAATATTGAAATCTTCGGGTTTTATTTTTCCAAAGTTTTGCATGACCAGATAAAGGTCGGTTATGTCAGTTTCGGCAATTTTTTCTTTTTTGGAAGTATTGAAATGAACCATTTTATTTCTGTTTTCAGTAGAACCTGAGCCAAAAATATAGCAGTCTTCTCCCAAAATGGCAATGGATTCAAAATCGGGCTTAATTTTTTTCGGAATATTTTCTTGGGAATTTTTATTCTCAATTAATGGATAAGAATTTAAAGTCGTGCTTTCAATATTGTATTCATAAATAGCGCTGCTGTTATCAGAAATAATAAACAAGGAATTTTCTTTGTGGATTAATCCAGAAGCAGAGCCGATTCCGATGATTTGAAATAATAATTCGAGTGTGAATTTGTGCATAATATTGGTTTTTTAGCCCCGATTGCCGCGGAAATCCTTTTTTAGAGAAGCGCTATTTTTTGCAAAATAAAAAAAGCGACCAGCGGAAGCTCTTTTTTCTTTTAGCAAAAAAAGCGGTTATCAAAAAAGATTGCAGCAGAAAGCGGGATTAGCTGCTTAAATATATATTAATTAAATGAAAAATTATCTTATAAATATATACATTTATGTAAAAAGAAAACCAAGGATGGAAAAAATAAATACTCAAAATTTCAAGATAACCGAATCACAGCAACTTTCGAAAATTGCCACAAAATTAGATGTAAAAGCGACCGAAGAAGAAGTGAAATGTAAATTGAAAAAGACAAGAAAAGAGCTTGGAGAATTGCAAGACACGATGTATGCTCACAATAAATATAGTGTCTTAATTTGCCTTCAAGGAATGGATACATCTGGAAAAGACAGTTTGATTCGCGAGGTTTTTAAGCAATTCAATCCACGAGGCGTTATGGTTTATAGTTTTAAAACACCAAATTCTAATGAGCTGGAGCATGATTTTTTGTGGCGCCATTATGCTGCTTTGCCAGAAAAAGGGAAGTTTGCAATTTTCAATAGAACGCAATATGAAAATGTTTTGGTGACGCGCGTTCATCCCGAATATATCTTAAATGAAAATTTGCCAGGAATTGAAAGTGTTGATGATATTCCGAAAGATTTCTGGAAAAAAAGAATGAAGCAGATTGTTAATTTTGAAAATCATTTGGCAGAAAATGGGACAATTGTCTTGAAATTTTTTCTACATTTAAGCAAGGAAGAACAGCGCCAAAGATTGTTGCGAAGATTAGAAAAAGCAAAACACAATTGGAAATTTTCGCCTGGAGATTTGAAAGAAAGAAGTTTTTGGGACGATTATCAAAAATATTATGAAGAAGCGATTAATGCGACTTCAACAGAAAAAGCACCTTGGTATGTGATTCCGGCAGACGATAAAAGAATGGCGAGATATATTGTTGCAAAGACGATTTTAGATGTTTTGTCAACCCACAAAGATATTCAAGAGCCTGAATTAGATGATAAAGTGAAAGATCATATTGCAACTTACAAATCAATTTTAGAAAAAGAAAAATAAAAAAAGCCCTGAAATTTCAGGGCTTTTTAAGTTGTAGTTTTTGGATATTATAATTGGAAGCCGTAAGCTAAACGAAGCGAGATTTGCCCGATTCCTTCATTGTTTCCAGTTCCTTGCAAAGTTGGAAAGTCGTTGTAATATTCATAACGAAGACTCGCGTCAAAATATTTGTTTGCATAACCAATTCCAGGAGCTAAGATCAATGTAGTATCATTGTAGTCATTTGTAACTGCAAAACCAGCACCAACTTCACCTAATACATAAAATTGATCTTCCCAGATAAATGCTTTAAAACCAGCTTTTACTGGAATAAATCCTAAATCTTCGATGTCATCTTCTCCAACAAAAAGGTTAGTAAAACCAGTTGTCAAAGTCACAGAAGTTCTTTTTGAAAGGTCATATTGAAGTCTTGCATCAAGTCCTAATGCCAAATCATAAGCATCTTCAAATACATAACCCACGTTTGCTCCAAATCCTAAACGGAAGCCTTGGTCATAATTTTTTGTGTCGCCAATAATGGTCTCTTCTTGCGCATTTGCATTCGACGTCAGCAGTAGGGAAAAACCTAGTGCAAACATTGCTGAAATTCTTTTTAAACTTTTCATAGGGTTTGAGTTTTTGTTATATATCCAAATTTAATCATATTATGGCTACACCTCCTAATGTTAAATTTTAAAGTATTGTTAAATGATTGATAAAGCTTTAAGATAGTGACCAGTAAGTTATTGCGAATTACTTGTATTTTGTCTTAATTTATTTAATTATAAACATTTACAGGATAAATTACATACTGCTTCCTATCTTTGCGCCACAAATTTTTATTCAATCGTGGGTTTACAAACTTATACAAGAGAATTCTCTTATAATTTAAAATTAGCATATCCTATTATTTTAGGGATGCTAGGTCATACTTTAATAGGAATAGTTGACAATATAATGGTCGGAAAACTCGGAGCAGCCGAACTTGCAGCAGTTTCTTTGGGGAATAGCTTTATTTTTGTTGCTATTTCATTGGGAATTGGATTTTCTACAGCAATAACTCCGATAGTAGCCCAAGCAGATGCTTCAAAAAATACTGGCGATATTCGCTCAGCTTTTCACCACGGACTATTTCTATGCACAATTTTAGGAATTTCACTTTTCGGAGTAATTGTGCTAGCAAAACCTTTGATGAATTACATGGGACAGCCTGAAGAAGTTATCATTTTAGCAAGACCTTATATTGATTGGGTTGCGTTTTCATTGATTCCGATGGTGGTTTATCAAGGCTACAAACAGTTTGCCGACGGACTTTCAATGACAAAATATTCGATGTATGCGATCATTATGGCAAACGTCGTTCACGTAATTTTAAACTATTTATTGATCTACGGAATTTGGATTTTTCCAAAAATGGGAATCATAGGAGCCGCTTTGGGAACCGTAATTTCAAGATTTATGATGCTGATTTTTATGCACGTAATCTTGTCAAAAAACAGCAAGCTAAAAGCGTATTTCCAGAATTTCAGTTTTCAAGATATCAAGAAATCAATGCTGAACAAAATCATAAATCTCGGACTTCCGTCAGCAATGCAGATGTTTTTTGAAGTAGCTTTATTCACGGCAGCAATTTGGCTTTCAGGTTCTTTAGGGAAAACTAGTCAGGCTGCGAACCAAATTGCGTTGAGTTTGGCTTCGGCGACGTTTATGTTTGCAATGGGATTGAGCGTTGCGGCAATGATTCGTGTGAGCAACCAAAAAGGTTTATCTGATTTCAAAAAATTGGTGATTGTGGCAAGATCAATTTTCTTGCTAGCCATTATTGTAGAAACAGTTTTTGCTATTTTCTTCATTGCTTTCCACCAATTTTTACCGCATTTTTTCTTGAATATGGAAAATACGACGCTCGTTTTAGACAACGAAGAAGTTATTGCAATCGCTTCTAAATTGCTTTTAGTTGCAGCGGTTTTCCAAATTTCTGACGGAATTCAAGTCGTGGTTTTAGGCGCGTTACGAGGTTTGCAAGATGTGAAAATTCCGATGTATATTACTTTTGCGGCGTATTGGGTTGTAGGTTTTCCTATTTCCTATTATTTAGGAAAATTCACCGAACTAAAAGCCACAGGAATCTGGATCGGATTGTTGGCAGGCTTGACAGTTGCCGCAGTATTTTTGTATATTCGCTTTAATTATTTGACCAAAAAATTAATCATAAGTTCAGAAACAAATAAGGAGATTGCCAACAGCAACTCATAATTTATAACTCATAATTCATAACTCAAAAATGGAATTACCAAAATTTTTATTAGGAGACAACACCGATTTTCCAGAAGATATTTTCATCATCCACATGGATTATCCTCGATTCATAATCAATTTAAAAGACGACGAAGTGGAGTTTTTAGAAGAAGCCGAAGATCTTGACGAAGCAGAACTTAACGAAGTTATGGAAGGCTTGATTATCGATGCGAATGATTTTTATGATAGGGAAGTGGGGAGATATGAGGAATAGGCAGTGTTCAGATTGCAGATAGCAGTTTTCAGATTACAGAAAACAGATTACAGTCGATTTAGACTTTAGAAATTATATAAACCAAACAGATTAATTATGAGATTCCAAGATTTATTAGCTTATAAAAAATCTTTTGAAGTTGCGATGGCAATTTTTGAAGTATCTAAAAATTTTCCTTCGGAAGAAAAATATTCACTTACTGATCTAGCGCGAAGATCTTCGAGAAGTGTTTCGGCAAATATTGCAGAAGCTACAAGAAAAAGAATTTATGAAAAGCACTTTATTTCACAACTTACTGATAGTGATGCTGAAAATTCTGAAACCCAAGTCTGGTTAGAATATGCTTATTCGTGTGGTTATTTGAATTTGGAAGGATTCAACACTTTAACTGAAAAAAGTTTGGAGGTTGGGAAATTGTTAAACTATATGATGAGAAATCCAAACAAGTTTCTTTAGTCTGAAATTTTTAAGGTAATCAAAGTCCTGAAATCTGCCGACTGAAATCTGTTATCTAAAATACTTGTCAAGCAAAACAGAAGCGGCGGCAAACGGTGAAATTTCATTGTTTTGCACCGCTTTTTTATTTTCTTCCAATAAATTTTTTATCTCAGGATGATTGAAGAAATTAGTTTTTAATTGTTCGTTTATGGTTTCCAAAAGCCAATGTTGGTTTTGGTCTTGGCGTTTTTCGCTGAAATAATTATTTTCTTTCGTAAGATTTAAATACTCCGAAATCATTTCCCAAACATTTGAAATTCCGTCGTGGGTTATGGCGCTTGCCGTAATCACTTTTGGTTGCCAGCCAGAACTTTTTGCAGGAAATAGGTGCAACGCGCGATTGAATTCTGTCTTGGCTAAATTCGCTTTTTTGATATTATCGCCGTCGGCTTTGTTGATTACGATAGCATCTGCCATTTCCATAATACCGCGTTTAATTCCTTGTAACTCATCGCCCGCGCCCGAAATTTTTAACAGTAAAAAGAAATCAACCATACTGTGAACGGCAGTTTCGCTTTGGCCAACGCCAACAGTTTCAATCACAATTGTATCAAAACCGCAAGCTTCACATAAAATAATTGTTTCACGAGTTTTTCGAGCAACACCGCCTAAAGTTTCGCCAGAAGCCGAAGGTCGGATATAAGCATTTTCATCTTTGACCAATTCTTCCATTCGGGTTTTATCGCCAAGAATGCTTCCATGAGAAATCGTGCTGCTGGGATCAACTGCCAAAACTGCCACTTTCTTTCCATTGGAAGTCAGATATTTTCCAAAAGCTTCAATAAAAGTACTTTTTCCAACGCCGGGAACTCCCGTAATTCCTAATCTTACAGAATTATTGGCGTAAGGCAAACACGCTTGAATAACTTGATTTGCTTTTTCCAAATGCTTCGGATTCGTGCTTTCCACCAAAGTAATTGCTCGAGACAAAGCCGTTTTGTCTCCTTTTAAAATTCCATAAATCAATTCTTCTGCCGAAGGTTGGCGCTTTCGAGATTGAATAATTTGCGCAACAGATTCCTTGCCAATACTTTCGGGCTGTGGGATTCCGTCTTTTTCTTGCAAAGCTGATTTATGTGGAGTTGGTTTGGACACTTTCTGGATTTAGAAAAGTAAAAGTAGGGAAAAGGAGGTAAGTTTCAAAGTCGCAAAGTTTCAAAGTGCCAAAGTGAAAATAAGAAGTTTCAGAGTATTAAAAAATTAAAGTCGCAAAGTTTCAAAGTTTGTTGAGCAAAAAACTATGCAACTAGCATCTTTGATTTCGGCACTTTGAAACTTTGAAACTTTGCGACTTTGAAACTTAATAAGCTGCCGTGAAGCGAACCTGATGATGCTTAGGATTCTCAACTTCATCCGCTAAAACAACCGCCACATCTTCACCAGAAAGAATGCTTCGTCCTTCTTCATTAAAAACAGGACTGTCAGTACCTAAACGGTATTTTCCAGTTCTTCCAGTCGTGATTCCAGGATGCATTTCGATTGCCGGACTGAAAAATGCCCAGTCCAAATCTTTTTCTTCTTTGATGATGTCTAAATATTCACGCGCCGCAGTTGCTCCGGGTCTGATGTCAGCAGGAAAATCTGGACCGTCAACCAATTGTTTTCCGTCGATGTACAAGCTTCCGGCACCGCCAACAGTAATCAATCTTTTTACGCCTGAAAGTTTTACCGCTTCTTGAATTGCTTTTGCACCTTTTAAGAAATCAGCATAAATATTTGGATTCGTCCAACCCGGATTAAATGCGCTGATAACGGCGTCGTGTCCCTTCAAGATTTCTGCTAGTTCTTGCACATTATAAACGTCAGCGGCAACATATTTTAAGTTGTCTTTGTCAGATTCTTGCGCAGTTCTAGAAATTGCAGTAACGTCATGTTTACGGGTTACCAATTCATTTGTAAGGCTTTTGCCAAGGAAGCCAGTGGCTCCGATAAGTGCGATTTTCATAAGTAGTGTATTTATAAGTAATAAAAAAAGTTACAGTTTAAGTTAAAAAAAAGGCTAAAATTTATCCGAGAATTCCGTTAAGGAAATCCCGCTTAATTGCACGCTGATTTTTTGATTGATATCGGCATACAGTTCATCCAAATTTTTATTGATTTGTTTTCCAACTGGACAATCTGGATTCGGGTCATTTTTTGAATAACCCAAAGAAACCGTTTCAAAAGTCATCTTAAAAATGTCATCAAGATTGATTTGTGAAGCTGGTTTTAGCAATTTTGTACCGCCGTTTTTTCCTTCTTTGCTTTCCACAATATGATTTTTCTTCAGGTTTGCAATCTCTTTTCGAACCAAAACTGGATGCAGATTCATGCTTCCTGCTAAAAATTCAGAAGACAAATATTCGTCTGGAAATTTTGACAGCAAAGTGAGAATGTGAAGTGTTATGGCGAACTTACCTGAAATCATACTGTAATAAATTATATTGCAAATGTAGTTGTTTTATTTTTATTGAAGGTTTTTTATTATGAATTATTTAAGATTTAAACTACTTCAAACAAATATTCAAGCCTTAATTTTGCCCCACAAATTATTCCTACAATTTTATGACCACAAAACAAAAATACTCCATACTTTTTATCCTTGGAGGCTTGTCTGCCTTGGCGCCATTCAGCATCGATATGTATCTTCCCGCATTTCCTTCGATAGCAAAATCTTTAGATACTGACATTTCTCAAGTCGCTTTGTCTCTGACAAGTTACTTCATCGGAATCAGCATCGGACAATTATTTTACGGACCAATTACCGATAAATTCGGAAGGAAAAAACCGTTGATTTTCGGATTATCATTATTTCTTTTAGCTTCAATTGGTTGCGCTTTATCGCCAGACATCAATTGGCTGATTGCAATGCGAGTTGTCTTAGCTTTAGGCGGTTGCGTGGGAATGGTGGTAAGCAGGGCAGTGGTTCGCGACTTATTTCCAGTTTCTGAAATTGCAAAAATATTCTCGATTTTAATGTTGATTGTGGGTGTTGCGCCAATTTTAGCGCCAACAATCGGAGGCTGGGTTTTGACGGTTTCAACATGGAGAACGATCTTTTATTTCCTGACAGCATTTAGTTTTATTTTGATCGTTTCTGTATTTTTATATTTGCCAGAAAGCAAGAATCCGAATCGTGCAAAATCATTGAAAGCCAAAGATGTTTTGAAAGATTACAGAGATGTCTTGCAAGAAAAAACATTTTTATATTATGCTTTGGCAAGCAGTATTGCCATGGCCGGAATGTTCGCTTATATCAGCGGATCGCCTTTTGTTTTTATGAAATTTCACGGATTTACGGAACAGCAATACGGTTGGGTTTTCGGTGGAAACGCAATGGGTTTCATTATCGGAAGCCAGATAAATCGTGTGCTTTTAAATAAATATACTTCGCTTCAAGTGATTACAATTTCAAGCGTAGTTTTGCTTTTTATCTCAATTTTGATGTTCGTTTTATTCGGATTGGATTTATTGTCGCCAGCACTTTTAATCGCAATGATTTTTACATTTTTATTTTCACTCGGGCTATTAGTTCCAAATTGCACGGCTTTGGCCTTAGCTCCATTTACTTATAATGCAGGAAGCGCCTCAGCATTAATCGGATTTATCCAAATGATTACTGGCGCAGGAATTTCTGCATTGGTAAGTCTTTTGCATAATGGAACCACTTTTCCGATGGTTTTCGGAATGTTTTTCTGCGGAACAGTTTGCTTTTTGATTATCTTGCTTTTGAATTTTAAAGTGAAGAATTGGAAAGCTGAGATTGCATAAAAAAGTTTCAAAGTTTCAAAGTTTCAAAGTTGCGTGTTATAATAAAAAATGGATAGCATAATTTTACTATTTCTATGTATGATTTTAGGAGTCGCTTTACAGAGAGTAAAAGCGTTTCCAGCGAATTCACATCAGGTTTTGAACCAATTTGTTATCTATATTTTGTTGCCAGCTTTGGCATTATTTTACATTCCAAAAATTGAAATCAGCACCAAACTTTTATTTCCACTAGGAATCGCTTGGATTGGATTTTTACTATCTTTCGTATTCTTCAACGCACTCGGAAAATATTTCGGCTGGTCAAAAAAACTCATCGGATGTTTAGTTTTAACTGGCGGATTAGGAAATACTTCCTTCGTAGGATTTCCAGTAATTGAAGCACTTTACGGTAAAAAAGGATTAGAAACCGCAATCATCGTCGACCAACCAGGGACTTTCGTTGTAATGGCAACTTTAGGAATTATCGTCGCTTCTTTATATTCCAAAGGAGCTCCGAATCCAAAAGCAATTGCTTCAAAAATTTTATTTTTTCCACCATTTATTGCGTTTTTCTTGGCTGTAATGATGAATATTTTGAAACTTGATTTCGTGCAAGATTTGCAGTCCGTTTTTCAGCGTTTAGGAAATACGGTTACGCCAATTGCTTTGGTCGCTGTCGGATTGCAATTAAAGATTGACAAACGAAGCCAGCATTGGAATTTCTTAACTTTAGGATTGCTTTTCAAATTAATAATTACGCCTTTATTTTTTATAATTCTTTATAAATTTATTCTGAAAGGAGACGGAATCGAAGTCGATGTTTCTATTTTAGAATCGGCAATGGCGCCAATGATTACGGCTGCAATTTTAGCGTCAAGTTACGGATTAAAACCAAAATTAAGCAGTATGATGATTGGTTTCGGAATCCCGATTTCTTTTATTTCTCTTGCTTTTTGGTATTATATTTTGAGTGTTTTGTAAAAAATCCAAACTATAAATTATCTATTTTTAAGATTTAATTTGGGTTTTGAAGCTTACTTTTGCACCAGAATTTGAAATCCTATGAAAGATACTTTAAAAGCTGATTCCCCAGTCAGCACTGATAACGTACAAAAAACGGTTTACCCAATTTTATTTTCAATCGCTTTTGCGCATTTGCTAAACGACATGCTTCAGGCGGTAATTCCGTCGGTATATCCAATTTTAAAAGAAAGCTATAAATTGTCGTTCACCCAAATTGGATTGATCACTTTTGCCTATCAAATGGCCGCTTCGATTTTACAGCCTTTCGTCGGATTTTATACCGATAAAAAGCCACAGCCTTATTCCCAGATTTACGGAATGCTTTTCACGCTTTGCGGTATTGTTTTATTGTCTTTTGCGCATCATTTTTATATAATAATTCTTTCTGTGATTTTAGTCGGAATTGGTTCTTCCATATTTCATCCCGAAGCTTCCCGAATTTCATTCCTTGCTTCCGGAGGAAAACGTGGTTTGGCACAATCGGTTTTTCAATTAGGAGGAAATGCCGGAACCGCAATCGGACCTTTATTGGTAGCGCTTTTAGTAGTTCCAAATGATCAAAGATATATTCTGATTTTTGTTATTGTGGCGACAATTGCTCTTTTTGTATTGCGACATATTGCCGTTTGGTATGACAATCATTTGACGTTGCGTTCTAAGAAAAAAGTAGTCATTATTCTTCCTGATTTGTCAAGAAATAAAATCATTATTTCAGTAGTAATCTTGCTTGTTTTAATCTTTTCGAAGTTTTTTTATATGGCAAGCATGTCGAGTTATTTTACTTTTTATTTGATAGAAAAATTCAATCTTTCGGTTCAAGATGCGCAGTTTCATTTGTTTTTATTCTTAGCTTCTTGTGCTGTCGGAACTTTGATGGGAGGACCGATGGGAGATAAATTCGGAAGAAAATATGTCATCTGGTTTTCTGTTTTAGGAGCCGCGCCCTTTGCCTTGCTATTGCCCTACGCAGATTTATTTTATACAGGCGTTTTATCCGTAGTTATTGGCTTGATTATATCATCGGCATTTCCAGCGATTTTAGTTTACGCACAAGAATTGCTTCCAAAAAAACTCGGAATGGTTTCCGGACTTTTCTACGGATTTGCCTTCGGAATGGGCGGACTCGGTTCGGCATTATTAGGCTACACAGCAGATCATATTGGAATCGAAAGAGTCTACCAAATCTGTGCATTTTTACCGCTAATCGGAATCATAGCGCTCTTCCTTCCAAATTTGAAAAAGAAAATTTAACGTCAGTTGCGGTTTTAATCCTGTTAATTTCTGTAATTTTATAGTTCTAGAATACAACCTAAAACCACAGAAATTATGATGAAAATTTTTAGTACAGCACAAAATAAAGGCTTTACCAATATGATGCTGTTTATTCTTAGGGCGACAGTAAGTTGCTTTATGCTGGTTCACGGAATCGGAAAATGGCACATGCTAATGTCAGGTGCTGACACAAGCCAATTTCCAGATCCGCTTGGTGTAGGAAGTGCCGCTTCTTTAAGTTTGGCTGTTTTTGCAGAAGTTATTTGTTCAATACTACTTTTTGTAGGTTTTGCTACACGTTTAGTAGTTCTTCCTTTGATTGTCACGATGATTCTGGCAGTATTTGTCATTCATGGAGCGCAAGGTTTCGAAGAACGTGAATTAGCGGCTTTATATCTCTTGATTTACTTAGCTTTATTTGTCACAGGAAGCGGAAAATATTCGATTGACCATTTTATTTATAAGAAAACAAAGCCTACAAATTATTAAAATAGTATTTTTGAAAATCGATTACCGATTGAAATTACTACTATGAAAACTGCTATTTTATCTCCAGAAATGATTGGCCAGCTTCAAGCGATTGTTGGCCAGTCATTTCTTTTTTTAGATCAAGAAACCCGCAATAGTTATGGTCATGATGAAACGGAAGATTATGTTTTTCCGCCAAGCGTAGTCTTGAAACCCGGAACTGTCGAGGAGATTTCTGAAATTATGAAACTTGCTTTTCAATATGAAATTCCGGTGACGCCAATTGGCGGAAGAACAGGTTTGAGCGGCGGTGCTTTGTCAATTTTTGGAGGAATCGGACTTTCAATGGATCGTTTCAATAAAATTCTACATATAGACGAACAGAATCTTCAAGTAACTGTTGAACCCGGCGTCGTTACCCAGACTTTACAGGAAGCTGTTCTTGAAAAAAGCCTTTTTTATCCGCCAGATCCAAGCAGTCGTGGAAGCTGTTTTATTGGTGGAAATGTTGCTGAAAATGCAGGTGGCGCAAGAGCCGTAAAATATGGCGTTACCAAAGATTATGTCTTAAATCTGGAAGTAGTTTTGCCTAACGGAGAAATTATTTGGACAGGAGCCAATACGCTTAAAAATTCTACTGGATATAATCTGACGCAATTGATGGTTGGAAGCGAAGGAACGCTCGGAATTATTACGAAAATTGTAATGAAATTGCTTCCGAAAAACTCGCATAATATTTTAATGCTGGTTCCATTTTTCAATTCTAGCCAAGCTTGTGAAGCAGTAGCCAAAATTTTTAAGGCCGGAATTACGCCCAGTGCTTTAGAATTTATGGAACGTGATGCAATCGATTGGACATTGCGTTTTGTCGACGGCGTTAGCTTGAATATAAAAGACGAGGTAAAAGCACATTTGCTGATTGAAGTGGACGGAAATTATCCAGATGTTTTGTTTTCAGAAGCCGAGAAAATTACCGAAGTTTTAGAACAATTTGACATCGACGAAATTCTGTTTGCCGATTCTGAAGACCAGAAAAATGCACTTTGGAAATTACGCAGAGCAGTAGGAGAGGCAGTTAAAGCAAATTCTATTTATAAAGAAGAAGACACAGTCGTGCCAAGATATGAATTGCCAAAATTATTGGAAGGAATAAAATCTATAGGAAATAAATACGGATTTAAATCAGTTTGCTATGGTCACGCTGGCGATGGAAATCTTCACGTAAATATTGTAAAAGGGGAAATGTCAGACGAAGATTGGAACACAGAAATCCCAAAAGGAATTCGAGAAATCTTTGAATTGACGGTCGCTTTAAAAGGAACTTTGTCAGGCGAACATGGCATCGGTTACGTTCAGAAAAACTATATGGATATTGCTTTTAGCCAAACTCAGTTGCTATTGATGAAAGGAATAAAAACGGTTTTTGATCCAAAAAACATTATGAATCCAGGGAAAGTTTTACCAGATTCTTTGTAGTATTCTATGGCTTAATGAAACTTAATACCTTAATGGTTTGAATTTTGAACCATTAAGGTATTAAGTTTCATTAAGTTTTTCTATAATGTTACCGTCCTTGCCTTCGGCAAGATTTTATTAGCCAGTTTGCCAATGGTCAAACCTTGTACAATAATCGAAAATACAACGACGAAATAAGTTATTGCCAAGATAATTTGCTTATTCGGACCTTCAGCAATTGAAAGTGCCAAAGCAATAGAAACACCGCCTCGAAGGCCACCCCAAACTAATATTTTTATTGTCGAAGGCTCAAATTTTTTCTTGAAAGGAATAATTTTTGTCGGAATCCAGATAGAGATAAATCGAGAAAATAAAACGATTCCGATACAGGCAATTCCAATTGGCCAATAACTCAAAATATTTGGAATCAGCAGTAATTCAAATCCTATGAAAAGGAACAGAATTGCGTTTAATATTTCGTCAATCAGCTCCCAAAATTTATTTAAATAATCTTTAGTCGTTGGCGACATGGCTGTTTTTTTGCCATAATTTCCAATGATAATTCCCGCAGCAACCATCGTCAGCGGACCAGAAATATGCGCCGCATGCGCAATCAGATAACCGCCCATTACAATTGATAAAGTGATTAAAACGGATACTTTGTAATCGTCTACTTTTCGCATCGCTTTGCTGGCTTGAATTCCTAAAACAGTTCCTAAAATAAAACCGCCCAAAGCTTCTTTTATCAATAGCCAAGAAACGTGCGTCATTGAAAAATCACTTGCCGGATCTTGTGCCAATTGCAGAATTACGGCAAAAATCACTACCGCAACGCCATCATTAAATAAAGATTCTCCGGCAATTTTAGTTTCTAAAGATTTTGGAACTTTAGCATCTTTCAAAATACTCAAAACCGCAATCGGGTCAGTTGGAGAAATCAAGGCTCCGAATAATAAACAGTATATAAAAGGCATGTCAATATGTGCCAGATCAGTGACAAAATCTAAAATTACGCCAATGGCAATTGTAGAAATAATCACGCTGACAGTCGAAAAAACCATAATCGGCCCTCGTTGTTCGCGCAGGTCTTTTAAATTGATATGAACCGCTCCCGCAAAAAGAAGGAAGTTCAGCATCGCGCCCATTAAGACTTCGGTAAAGTCAAATTCGGCGATAAGTTTAGAAAAATTAAGGAAAGTTTTCGGAAAGATATTTCCGCTGATAACCAGTAAAATAGAACTGACCATCGCAATAATCATGATGCCAATTGTGGATGGCAATTTCAGAAAGCGAATGTTCAAGTAAGCAAAAAATGAGGCTAAAACGATAAGAACAGAAAACGAGTAGTATAACTCCATAGGTATTAATTTAGTTGGCTTTTTACAAATATAAAAAACAAGAGCTAGAATGAAAACCTGCAATGAATTTTTTGTGAAAGTTTGGCAAAAAAAAATCCCCAATGCAGATTGGGGATTAAAATTAGTCTCTTTTTGGAGTATTTTTCTTTTCGCGTATTTCCTCTTTTTTCTCTTTTGCCGTTTTAAGAGGTTCTTTTTTTACGGTTTTCTTTGCGTCTTGACTCTTTGCCATGGCTCTATGAATTAAATATTAGTAATTTTTAAATAAATGTAGTGAATACTATTTTAGCAATCAATATAAATATTTGATTTTCAAATTAATTCAATAAAATTATTTCGCTTTGGCCTGAATAGCAATCCAGTTTTTAATTTCCTCTAAAGCTTTTGGAGAAAAAGTCTGCTCAATGTCAGCATATTCTGAAGGCGAACCCGTTTGCGATTCTTGAAATAAATGATTTAAGCCAGCAAGTTCTTTTGTAGTCACTTTTTTATTGCCTCCTTTTTCTAAAGCCGATTTTATAGCTTCCAGATTTTCTTCTGGTGGTACTTGCAAATCTTTCTCACCATTCAATGCCAAAACCGGAACTGTTACTTTTTCAAGTGCCAGAGCAGGATCATATTTTATAAAATAAGACATCCAAGGCGAAAGTAGCTGTTTTTCCATCAGCCTGATAAAGTCAGCATTGCTCATTCCTCCTTTTTGTGAATCTGGCATTTTTTGCGTCGAAAGTTTTAGATAAGTATCAAAAGCGGTTCGCATTTCAGCTTCACTTTTTGCATCGGTTATAATTTCAAATAGGCCTTTATAAAAAGCTTGTGATTCTTGTAAATCGTCATCGCTGATTCCAGATGCTTTTTTTATTAATTTTTGTTGTAATAAAAGCAATTCTGCGCCACGCATTCCTGAGCCAGCAAGCAAGACGATAAAGCTTACGTCTTTTGACTTTGAAGCAATCATTGGCGCAATGATGCCGCCTTCGCTGTGGCCGATTAATCCAATTTTTGACTTATTTACTTCTTTTCTTGTTTTTAAATAATTGATTGCCGCTTCCACATCTGTGGCAAGATTTTCAGTTGTTGCCAGGCTATAATTTCCTTTTGATTGTGCAGTTCCTCGGTCATCAAAGCGTAGGACCGCAATTCCATTTTTAGTTAAATAATCAGATAATACCAAGAAAGGTTTATGTCCCAATAATTCTTCATCGCGATTTTGTGCGCCGCTTCCAGATATTAAAACCACTGTTGGAAACGTTCCTTTTTTCTTCGGATAAGTGAATGTTCCGGCAAGTGTCACCGCTTCTTTGTTGTTTTCAAAAGTAATATCTTCTGAATTATACGGATAAGGCTTCGCTGGTTCCTGAGGTCTTTTGGGAAGCACTTTTTCTACTTTTTCCTTAGATAATTCCATCGGATAAGTCATTCCTGACTGCTTAAAATTACCTCTGATAATTTTATCTTCGCCTAAAACACCCTCATATTCTATGCCTGCTCCGGCAATCGAAAGTTTTAAAACCGGACTCACAAATGTGGTTGTAGTAACCTGAACTCCCGCTACTCTTTGATCTGGGCTGTCTAGCGTGGCACTATAGCCTTCGCCCAGCTTACTGATTTTAAAGATAATTGTCAGCTGTTTTCCTGGAATTTTCAAGATGCCGTTCCATTCGCCAGTAATGTCTTGAGAAAATACCGCTGTGGAGCAAAATGCTACTAAAAGAAGAAATAATTTTTTCATGTTTTTTGGATTCAATTGGTTGTCAAATATAAAAAATCCCCAACCGTTTTCACGATCAGGGATACATATTCTACTTTTTTTTAAGACTATTTGCTCACGTAATTGAAAATCTTTGAAGCGATTTCATTTTGGCCTTCCTCGCTGGTAATATATTTTCTGTCGTTCTCATTGCTCAAAAAGCCGAGTTCAATAGTAACAGCTGGACTTTGCGATTTTTTCAATATAAAAAACGGAGCCACTTTTACGCCTCTGCTTTTCAATGTTTCTGTAGAAAGCGAAGCCAGAAGCTCAGTCGCATGCTCTTTTGAAGCGTCAAATTTTTCGTTTTCTTCTGAAACAAAAGCCTCAATACCGCTGGCCTGATTGTTAGCATTTTGGTTTACATGAAGCGAAATTACCAAATCAGCATGCAACTGGTTGATAGCATCCACGCGGTCTTGCAATGATTTGAATTCATCTGCGCTGCGAAGCAATACGATTTCAATTTCTTCACTGTTATCAAGGGCATGAATCTTCTTTGAAATTCCGTCAACGATAGTTTTTTCAGTATGATTTCCAAAAGTTGAACCGTGGTCTTTACCGCCATGGCCAGCATCGATGACAATAACTTTCTTCTCACGGAAGGAGCTGAAAGACATAGTGAAAACTAGCATTGCAATCCCTAAAAATCTAAAAGTGTTCTTCATAATTTGGAGGTTTTTGTGGTTAATTATAGTTTACAACGGTTAATATAGGAAAATATTTGCAAGGAAATTAAAAAGGCTGCCTTTTTCCTTTTTGGTAAGCATTGAATGTTATTTTAAAAGCAACTCATTTTGAGTAATAAAGGTAGTTTTTCATAATTATAAAGTGAGCCTATTATATTTGTAAGTCCGCCTACTTAAAACATAGGCGAGCCTACAAAAAGGGTAGGCTTGCCTATCAATTTCATATGTGCGCCTAACTCAAACATAGGCACGCCTATAAAAAGGGCAAGCTCGCCTATCAATTTCATAGGTACGCCTACCTGAAACATAGGCGAGCCTACAAAAAGGGTAGGCTCGCCTATCAATTTTATAAGTGCGCCTATCTCAAGCATAGGCGTGCTTACCAAATAAAAAAGCCAGCCTATACTAAGAATTGGCTGGCTTTGAAAATGCTATATTTTATTTTTATAATGCTGGAGGGGTTGTTCCTGACTCTTTTT
>Ga0247809_1000054_pt1 | contig 80253 bp, 78 predicted proteins | sample UWRJL104311B1_FD_180951 | JGI IMG/M metagenome (GOLD analysis project Ga0247809, IMG submission 180951) | Plant litter microbial communities from Arlington Agricultural Research Station in Wisconsin, United States - UWRJ-L104-311B-1 | ecosystem: Environmental > Terrestrial > Plant litter >... | reverse complement strand
TATTGCGTTAAAATAACTGATATATTAGTTGTTTTTTCGTCTGCTAAGCCCGGATGGCGGAATTGGTAGACGCGCTGGTCTCAAACACCTGTGGGAAACCGTGCCGGTTCGACTCCGGCTCCGGGTACATTAACGGAAAAGCTGTCATTTTTGACGGCTTTTTTTGTTTTAAGTCTTTAGAACACTTGCTATTTATAGTCAGAACATAATTACTTCGTTTATTTAAGTCGTTCGACAAGTCTTCCAATTACATTTTTTCAGAGCTATAATTAATACAACTACTCTTTACATGTCTTATCAATTTCCTACCGCAATCCCTGAATATTTCTTTGTTTTTATTGCAATTGGATTCTCAATATACGCATCCTTACATCTATTTTCATGAAATTTTATCTCCAATTCAATATTGTTTTGATACTCCTGTATTAAAAGCTTTTTTGATTTCTTATTGAGTTTAAAATATTCAATTTCTCTATCCCAAAGCAAACTGTTTTCATTTCTGTTTTTTAATAATTTCAAGTTTGAGATTATTTCTATTTCTAAAAAACAATTAACTCCAAAACAATCAACATAGTTTGTGTACGCCTCTTTATTCATTTCCTTATTCTTGAGTTGCAAGAGAGCTTCCCAAGCTAAAAATTCCATTGAGTTGTATACATCTAATTTTTTAGTCTCTTCTTTTTTAGTTTTGTTTTCTGAAAAAACAGTAGAATCAAGAGCTTCTTCCAATTTTTTTCTCACATCAATTGATAGCCTTGAGTTACTTAAATGACTATATAGTTGGGAAAAAAGTATTCCGATAACAAATAAACTATGGTATTTTTTGATGAAGGCTTTTTCAGAATATTCTTTTTCTATAAATGAATTTCTACTAATACAATCATCAACAATACTTAGAATATTAAAACTAAGTTCTGTCTGAGTTATCAATGAAAAGTAATTGACACTTAATTCTAATACAACATCCAAATCATTTTCCTTATAGAATTTAACAATAAGACATTCTAATTGAAACTTTAATTTTTTTATGTTTAATAAATTATCCGGAGGAGAGCAAAAACCAAAATCTGTTATATAAAACAAACTATGACTAATAGCATATGCCATTTCCCTATTTACTGAACATACATAAATGTTTTTGGATAAAATTGAAGGATTAGATAATCTGAATTTATTTGACAACCCCATTTTATTTTTAATAAAATTCCATTCCATTTGTCTATGCGGTTGGACCTCAAAAGAAAACAGTTTATTTTTAAGCATTATTTTTAATGATGACTCTAGTAGAGGGATTTTTTCGAATTTCCTCAAAAACACATATGGCATTGCAATATGAAAAACCATATAAGGGTTTTTAAAAATATCATCTGCCGGAATTTTTTCAATTTTTTCCAAAAGAAACTTTTTAATACTATCATTATTTTCTTTTCCAAAATAATCTGAAGAGCAATAGCTAAAAAAAATGCTTAATTCTGCAAATTTTTTATACCTATCCTCTGTAATTCCGTTTTCAAATGAAAAGACCTCCAAATTTGATTTTATTCCGTTACTAATGTTTTGTAATACATTCATAATAGTATATAATTAAAAATAGCCCAATTACTTTATTTGATAATTAGGCTATTTTGATACATGAATAGTAAATTAAACTTTACCGTTTCTAATGATAACTTCAGGCTGAGCAATAATATCATCACTGCCAGTATATACATAACCAGGACTAATAAAAGTCCAGGAAGCCAAATCATCAGCCCCTAATGAACTGGTTAACCTATCAGAAACTGATGCCAGATCTTTTAAGGTTATTTCACTATTAATTACTTTGCTTTCATGAAAAGCATCTACAACCGCTTTGAAAGAAGGACGGTTTCTTTTAAATTCATTTTCCATTTTATTATATTTTTAAATTACCTACTCTATACAGTTTTCGGTTACCCTGATGAAATTTGTTATGTAATGCATTAAACTAACATTACAAATCTCCAAACTATATCAGAATCAATCTATGGGTGATAAACTAATATTGCCGTGTAGATTTAACTAAAAGCAATACAGTTATTTAACGGTGCAGGAATCGTGTATAAACTGAACTTAAAATAATTTTGATTAGTTTTATTTGCTAATAATTTCTTACTTTATAAACTAAAATTATTTCATTATGACAACTCACTTAAAACAAAAATTAATCATTATGGTGTTATTTGCAGCACTTGTAATTTCTTTATTCTTTAATTGGCTTGGATCTAAAGAATCAGGGATTAAAAAAACATCTATCTGCAACGATTTTCACAATGAAAGACCTAGTACATTGACAACTAATTTAATTAGGGGCATGATTAGTCAGTACAGGAACAATCAATATATTGCAATAAATAAAAGCAGGAATATCGAGGAACCAGATGCCCATTCTATTTGGTTTGATTTGGATACTATAAAAAAATTTATATATCATATTGAACGAAACGTAGCGAAAAATGGTTCTGAAAAAAATAATAAGCTAGGATTAAGAATATACTATGCCGCATATCCGGAACTCTCAGAGTTTACAAAGCCATATAATGAAGATATTGCATTTATGGCTGCAGATTCTATAAAAAAACAATTTGCAACCAGACATACCCTGGTTATGATACCTACAATATTTAATAAGGATTTAAATGGAGATGTAGACTTTAATCCCCTGGATGCAAGTACATTTAATGGTTTTGTTTCTACAGTAAAAAGAAACACACGTAATCAGAAAAATGAAATTGCTCCTTATCAATCTCAAAAATATCAGCCAATGGCATTGTCAACTGCATCATCGAGTGATGCTATGGCAAGAAATCATGGAAATTTAATTCCTCCCGCTAATCCTGTGGAAGAAGCCTTTTAATTATGCATAAAAGTTTTCCAATATTGACAACTTTGTTGCTTTATCTTGAACTGATATCAGCCTGTGTGGCTTTATTGTATTTTAAAAAGATAAATAAAACTCCATGGAAGTGGTTTGCTATTTATTTATGCATTATTGCTTTAAGCGATTTTTTCATTTCAGACGTTGTTTATATATTAAATATTGATAAACAATATTTTTATGCATATGTAATAATTCCAATTCAATTTATTTTTTTTTATTGGCTATATGCTTTAAAGTCTCTAAAAAACAGAGAAATTTTTTTAATCTTTCTCTGCGTTTATATCCTTTCATTCATTCCTATTGAATTGTACTTTCAAAAATTAAGAGTTGTATATTCCTTTAATTATACTATTGGTACATTTTTATTAATGATATTGGTTTTTTTGGAATTTAAAAAACAAATACAAAACGATGATATTTTAGTCTATAAAAAAAATAAAATGTTTTATATAAATATTGGAATAATGCTATTTTATGTAGGTACGTTACCTTTCTTCGGTCTCTATAATTTGATAATAAAAGAACCATTTATTTGGAGTATCTATTATCTTTACTTTCTGATTTCTAACTGTTTAATGTACTTGCTCTTTATCGCTTCTTTTATATGGGGAAAAGTGAAATTATAATTACAATTATACTCTTTAATCTATTTTTTATTTTATTCATTGCAGGAATTGCCATTTTTATTCGCGAGTATAAATTAAAAAAGAAAGAACATTCTGTTGTGCTTTTACACCAAAAATCAGCACATCAAAAAGAGTTACTTACCACTCAGGTTGAAATTCAGGAACAAACCATGCAACATATTGGCAGAGAAATCCATGATAACATTGGTCAAAAGTTAACGCTAGCCAGCTTATACATGCAACAATTAGCTTTTGAAAGCAAATCACCAAAAATAAAAGACAGTATTGAAAATATCAGCAGCATTATTAACCAATCATTGGATGAACTAAGAGAATTATCCAAATCATTAACTGATAATGTTATTGAAACCAATTCAATATATAAACTCTTAAATGCTGAATATTTAAAGATTAATGAGCTTAAAATTTTTAAAATTGATTTCAATTGTACTAATAAAAAGCTGACCTTACCTTATCAACTAAAAACAATTTTGGTAAGAATTACACAAGAATTCATTCAAAACAGCATCAAACATTCACAATGTAAATTGATTACTATTGAATTAGCAGAAATTGAAAACAAAATAATACTAACCTTATCAGATGACGGAATCGGTTTTGATGTTTCAAAAATACACACAAATGGAATTGGCATTTCAAATATGAAAAAAAGAACTGAAATGCTGGGCGGAAATTTTGATTTAAAAAGTACCCCAAAAACAGGGACACAACTTTCTATAACTTTCTCTTTATAAATGATGAAAAAGACCATTGTAATAGTAGACGATCATATTTTAATCGCACAAGCATTAAAAGGAATCATTGAGAATTTTGAAGATTTTCAGGTTTTATATGAATGCGAAAACGGAAAAGATTTACAAGATAAGTTTCAATTAAAAAAGCCAATCCCTGATATCGTTTTACTTGATATAAGTATGCCTGTTATGGATGGTTTTGAAACCGCTAAATGGCTAAAAAAACTATATCCGGATATTTTAATCATGATACTGAGCATGCAAAATGATGATCAAAGTGTCATTAAAATGATTCAACTTGGCATAAACGGTTATTTGCTCAAAAACACAAGCCCGTTCGAGCTGGAAAAAGCATTAAAACAAGTTGCAAAAGAAGGGTTTTACTATCAGGATTGGGCTTCCAGAATTGTTTTTGCCAGCCTGAATAATAAAAATGAACAACAAGACACTATCAAACTTACCGATAGAGAAAAAGAATTTCTAAAGTATAGTATTACCGAAATGAATTATAAGGAAATAGCAGAAAAAATGTTTTGCAGTCCGCGAACTGTCGAAAGTTATCGCGATTCATTGTTTGAAAAATTAGAATTAAAAACACGGGTGGGACTTGCTGTGTTTGCGTTAAAAAACGGATTTGAATAAGCAGCAATAAATCGGCAAACCTCATTATGATAGAATTTTATTTTGGCTTTTAAGCAAAAAAAAGACTATCACATTAATGATAGTCTTTTTAATAAGCTCCCCCTCTTGGGCTCGAACCAAGGACCCTCTGATTAACAGTCAGATGCTCTAACCAACTGAGCTAAGGAGGAATCACCTTAAAGGTAAATATGTTTGCTAAAAAAAGTTTGCTCCCCCTCTTGGGCTCGAACCAAGGACCCTCTGATTAACAGTCAGATGCTCTAACCAACTGAGCTAAGGAGGAAGTTGTTGCTCTTTTTAGCGAGTGCAAATATAGTTGATTTTTTAATTTCCCAAAAATATTTTAACTCTTTTTAAAAAATATTTTTTCTACTTGACAATTGCTTTGTAAATATCGTTCCCGTTAGCAAACAAAAGCAGTGCGATAAGTATAAAGAAACCAACCATTTGGGCATTTTCAAGGAATTTATCACTCGGTTTTTTTCCGCTGATTATTTCATACAATAAAAACATCACGTGGCCTCCGTCAAGAGCAGGAATAGGCAATAAATTCATAACTCCCAACATAATTGACAGAAAAGCAGTGATTGACCAGAAGCTTTCCCAACTCCAGCTTTCCGGGAAAATATTGAAAATAGCCGCAAAACCACCAACTTGCTTATAAGCTTTGGTTTCCGGATTAAAAATCATTTTCAATTGCTTTCCGTAATCTACTAATTTATTCTTTCCTTTTATAAGTCCTACCGGAATGGATTCTGCAAAACTATATTCTTTTGTACTAATTTTATAGTAACCCAATTTTTCCAATGATTTAATATCTAATCCGCCAGGAACAACACCCAAAGTTCCTTCTTTTGAAACACTAACCGTTATTGGCGTCTGTTTTAAATCTCTCAAAACCACAACTGGAATTTTTTTGCCTTTATTGGCACTTAGAATTGCTTTAACCTGATCGTAATATTTAGCTTCCTGTCCATTCAGTGTTACAATTAAATCTTTTGGTTTTAACGAAGTGTTTGGAGAATTCTCCTGAATACTTCCAATAACAAAAGGCATTCTGGTCGTAACCAACAAACCTTTTTCATGTTTTGACAGCTGATCTATAACATCGGTAGGCATTTTAATGGTTTGTTGCTGACCGTTTCTTTCAATCAAAATTTCCTTTGCCATAACAATGTTCATGTTAGTGTCATCATCAAAATTTTCAATTTTCTTTCCATCAATAGAAATTATCTTATCACCGGTTTTAATTCCCGCTTTTTCAATTGCCGGATTCGTTACCCAGATTCCATCTTTCAAATCAGCATTCGCCACATAGGTATCTCCGTATATAAAAGCCATTCCGATGTAAATGATAAACGCAAGAATAAAGTTTACCGTAACACCACCCAACATAATAATCAAACGCTGCCATGCCGGTTTAGAACGAAATTCCCAAGGCTGTGGAGGCAAAGCCATTTGTTCCTTGTCCATGCTTTCATCGATCATTCCTGAAATTTTCACATATCCCCCTAAAGGCAGCCATCCAATTCCGTATTCTGTTTCCCCAATTTTCTTTTTAAGAAGGGAATATTTCACATCAAAAAACAAATAAAATTTTTCGACTCTGGTTTTAAATAATTTTGCAGGAATAAAATGCCCTAATTCGTGAAGAATAATAAGTAATGATAAACTCAATAGAAATTGAGAAAGCTTGATAACTATATCCATTTTGTATTTTTAGTTCGTAATTTTAACGCACAAAAGTAACGTTTCTATTTTAATTTGATAGCGCAATATAATACATAAGGTTTTAAATGTTTGTTAATTAATAAAATTTAGATTTCTACATTAACAAGATACTTTAACTTTACTTTTTTAAGGCCTGTCACTCGATTGGTAGTACAAAATCATTAAAAGTTACAACTATGGGTTCACTATTATTTTCTCCTCTTACTATAAAAAATATCACTTTAAAAAACAGGATTGTAATTTCGCCGATGTGTCAGTATTCTTCCAATGACGGATTTGCAAACGACTGGCATCTGGTTCATCTGGGAAGCCGAGCCACCGGAGGAGCTGCTTTAATCATTCAGGAAGCCTCAGCCGTTTCTCCGGAAGGTCGAATTTCTCCTTCCGATTTAGGAATATGGAAAGACGAGCACATCGGAAAACTAAAAACAATTACTGAATTCATTATTTCACAAAATGCCGTTCCGGGAATTCAATTGGCTCATGCCGGACGCAAAGCAAGTGTCTCCGAACCGTGGCTGGGAAATAAAAAATTAGACGAATCGAATATCGGGTGGACGACTTTCGCCCCAAGTGCGATTCGGTACCATGAAAACGAGGCATACCTTCCTGTGGCTTTGGAGGAAACCGGAATTCAAAAAGTAATTTCTGATTTTAAAGCTGCCACTATCAGAGCAGTAGAAGCTGGATATCAGGTTTTGGAAATCCATGCCGCTCATGGCTATCTCTTACACCAGTTTTTATCGCCACTTACAAATCAAAGAACAGATCAATACGGAGGAAGTTTCGAAAACAGAATCCGATTTACTTTAGAAATCTTAAAGGCTGTACAATCAGAATGGCCTGCTGAATTGCCTTTGTTTGTTCGTATCTCCGCCACAGATTGGGCAGATGGCGGATGGAATCCGGAAGAATCGGTACAACTTTCGGCTATCTTAAAAGATAAAGGAGTAGATTTAATTGATGTTTCGTCCGGAGGATTGGTTTCGCATCAGCAAATTCCGGTTGAGCCGGGCTATCAGGTTCCCTTTGCGGAGAAAATCAAAAAAGAAACCCAGATTCTAACCGGAGCAGTTGGTTTAATTACCGAAGCGAAACAGGCGGAAGAAATTTTAAATAGTGGTCAGGCCGATTTGGTTTTGTTCGCCAGGGAGTCACTAAGAAACCCTAATTTAGCTTTGGATTTCGCCAGAGAACTAAATGAAGATATACAATGGCCGAAACAATACGAAAGAGCTAAAACACGATAATTTTTACACTTAGAATAAAATGCAGAAAATAAAAACAGCACTATTATCATACGGAATGTCGGGCAAAGTTTTCCATGCTCCCTTTTTAGACCTTCATCCGGGCTTTGAATTATTAGGTTCCTGGGAAAGAAGCAAAAAATTAATCCAGGAAGATTATCCTTCTGTGAAAAGTTATGCTTCTCTGGAGGAATTGTTATCCGATAATGTTGATTTGGTAATCGTTAATACGCCTGTTGATACACATTATGAATATGCCAAAAAAGTATTACTCGCCGGAAAACATGCTGTAGTTGAAAAAGCCTTTACAACTACAGTAGCGCAGGCGCAGGAATTAGCAAATATTGCCAAAGATAAAGGAGTCAAATTGATCGTTTTTCAGAACAGACGCTGGGACAGTGATTTTAAAACTATTCAAAAAGTAATCAATGATGGTGTTTTGGGAGATTTGGTCGAAGCCGAATTTCATTTTGACAGATACAATCCCCTTTTAAGTCCAAAATTGCATAAGGAATCCATAAATGACGGATCTGGGATCCTGAAAGATTTAGGGCCGCATTTAATTGATCAGGCGGTTTGCTTATTTGGATCCCCGAAAGGCGTTTTTGCCGATATCCGTATCACACGCAAAAATTCACTTGTAGACGACTGGATTGATTTATTATTACTTTACGAAGATTTCAGGGTACGGTTAAAAGCTGGTTTTTTTGTAAGAGAAGCGCATCCAGCTTATACCCTTCACGGCAAAAAAGGTTCTTTCCTGAAACCTCGCGGTGATGTTCAGGAAGATGAACTAAAGATTGGCAAAAAACCAAATCGTGAGCTCTGGGGAACAGAATTAGAAGAATTGCAGGGAATTTTACATACTGAAATTGATGAAAAACCAGTCCGCGAAAAAATCAAAACGCTGCAGGGCAATTATTTTGAGTTTTTTGATGGTGTTTATGATTCCATAATTAACAACAAAATCGAACCTGTTACAGCTTTGGACGGCGTGAAAGTAATGCAGATTATTGAAGCCGCTATATCCAGTAATAAAGAAAAGAAAATAATTAATTTATAAACAATAACGTTGTATATACGTAAGGACATTACACTAATTGACGTTGAAGGAGGCTTTTTAGTACTTTTGTATTTCGAACTTTAAATTTACATCTGTGATAAATTTCAATCCATTATCGCTATTTCAGACAAAAGGTAAAATCAAGAAAAAATACAGAGAGGCAAAAGCTTCGTATTTAAACCGAATTCGTTTTGCTGTCGGGATGTTTTATTTTGCAATGGGTTTAAGTTTTGCCACATGGGCCAGCAGGATTCCGGATATAAAAACGGCATTGCATCTTTCAGAAGGGCAACTGGGTTCTATTCTTTTTGCATTACCGGTAGGACAGCTGATTGTTATGCCTTTTTCCGGCAAAATGGTAACTAAGTTCGGAAGCCATCGCATTTTGGTTTTTTCCTTAATAATGTATGTTTTCAGTTTGACCAATTTAGGTTTGGCAACTACAGCCTTACAGCTTTCCCTTGGTCTTTTTGTTTTTGGAATTTTTGGAAACTTAGCTAATATTGCTGTTAACACTCAGGGTGTTTATACCGAAACGCTTTTTAAGAAAAATATCATGTCTTCCTTTCATGGCATGTGGAGTTTTGCCGGTTTCTCAGGTGCTTTGATAGGACTTGGCATGCTGGCACTAAAATTAGTTCCGTATCATCATTTCCTGATTATAACTGTTGTTGTTTTTATAATGATTGCATTTAATTTCAGGTTTCTGATTAAAGCCAAAGAAAAAATAAAACCAAAAAAAGAAGGTAAAAAATTATTTACCAAACCTGATAGTGCATTATTGTGGCTTGGTGTAATTGGTTTCTGCAGCATGGCAAGCGAGGGAGTGATGTTCGACTGGAGCGGAATTTATTTTAAAGACATCGTAAAAGCTCCCGGTGCTTTGGTCATTTTGGGATACACTTCGTTTATGATTATGATGGCGAGCGGAAGGTTTATTGGAGACGCATTAAATAATAAGTTTGGACGAAAACGAGTTATGCAAATTAGTGGATGCATGATTTCTTTAGGTCTTTTTATATCTGTAATCTTTCCTTACATTATACCTTGTACAATTGCTTTTATGATTGTTGGTTTAGGAGTTTCGACTATTGTACCGACTGTTTACAGTGTCGCCGGAAAAAATCCGACAGTTCCTGCAGGTGAGGCCTTAACAATTGTTTCCAGTGTTAGTTTTCTTGGTTTTTTGATGGGACCTCCCGTAATCGGTTTTATAGCGGAAAGCTTTGGACTTCAATTTTCATTTGCTTTCATCGGAATATTTGGTGCGTTGATTGCTTTTATGGTTTCTAAAATCAATGCGGCTTCATAATTTTCTATCCTTATTCATATAATAAACCTTTAAAATTCGGTTTTAATAACTAATCCTTATTTAAACAGAAAGAAAATTTCATCTTGAAATTATTTTTAACAAGAAAAAACGAGTTAATAATTATTTTGTTTTATATTTGTAATACAATTCACACTCTAATTGCCTATTGTTATTTTGTTTGGAATTTTAATAATACCACTTAAATTATTTTCAAACATCTTTTTTCCAAATCCGATTTGATTTTCTGATACTTCGAATTATAAGTCTATCAGGAACATATTAATTAATCCCCTTTTTCTTTTTTAAGAAGAGGGGTATTTTTTTAAACAAATGTGACTTCGTTCATGCTACATAAATATCTGAATTTTATACTCTTTTTATTTTCGTTACTTGCTTCTGCACAACAGGAAACTGTTTTTTCAGGAACTGTTATTGATGCTAAAACCCAAAAGCCTCTAAGCAGCATTGTGGTCAGTATCCAAAATTCAAATAGTACACAGCTTACAAAACCTGATGGGAATTTCGAACTCCACTCCACAATCAAAGGTGAACAATTACTTTTAATACATGGTCAGGGATATAAAGACATGCTATTAAGGCTGAATTCAAATTTTGGACAAAAACTGAATCTTGGAATACTGCAGCTTGAAGAAGATTTTTCAGCTGAAGTTCCGGCAGCTTTAATAACACTTTTAGAAAGTGATTTAGAAGAAGACAACAGTTCTTCGGATAATACTTCTGGTCTATTGCAGTCTTCAAGAGATGCTTTTTTACAGGCAGCCGCTTTTAATTGGGGACAGGCCCGATTTAGTGTAAGAGGATTAGACAGTGAGAATGCTGCCATGATGTTAAACGGCATGAAAATGAATAAAATTTTTGATGGAAGACCGCAGTGGAATAATTGGGGAGGACTAAATGATGTACTCCGAAATCAGGAATTTTCAATTGGAGCTGCTCCTTCAGATTATACTTTTGGAGGCATTTTAGGAACCCAGCAGATCTATACAAGAGCTTCCATTTATAAAAAAGGAACACGGATATCCTTTTCGGGAACGAATACTAATTACAATTGGAGAACAATGGCGACTTATGCATCAGGAATGGGCAATTCGGGTTGGGCTTATGTTATTTCAGCAGGAAAACGATGGGCCGATGAAGGCCATTTTGAAGGTACAAACTACGATGCCAACTCTTTTTTCTTCAGTATAGAAAAGAAATTAAGCGCCAGGCATTCTTTAAATTTTACAGGGTTTTATACTCCCAATTCACGTGGTAAAAATTCACCCAATACAGCTGAAGTAACCGAATTGAAATCAGAAAAATACAATTCCTACTGGGGTTTTCAAAACGGAGAAAAACGCAATGCAAGAGTCAGAACTATCGACGAACCTTTATTTATGCTTAATCATTATTTTAAGATTAATGACCGTTCCTCTCTCAGCTCGGGTGTTATGTATCAATTTGGAAAAGTAGGCAACAGCAATATCGATTATCAAAATGCGAACAGTCCTGACCCTGTCTATTACCGAAAACTACCCAGTTATTTCAGTTCCCTTTATGCTGCAGACAAGGGAGAATTTTCCGGAGAATTTATTCCTGATTACGAAAGTGCCGAAAAAAGCAAAACATTATTTTTAGAAAATTCCCAAATTGATTGGGAAGCCATGTATAAAGCCAATCAAAAAGCTATAATTAATCCAGAGGGAAATATTACGGGATATGAACCTGCAAAAAGTCATTATGTGCTTTACGAAGACAGAACCGATGACAAAACTTTAGCTTTTAATTCCAACCTCAGCTCACAACTTACAGAAAATATATTTTTTAACGGAGGCCTACTTTTTAAAAACCTAAAATCACATAATTTTCAAAACATTCTCGATTTATTAGGCGGTTCTTATTTTGAGGATATTGATCCGTTTTATAAAGGTGACCAATCTCAATCTGATTTAAAAAATCCTGACCGGCAAGTAAAAGCTGGTGATACGTATGGTTATAATTTTAATTATTATGCCCTGACAACAGAAGCTTTTGCCCAGTTTAAATTCGCTTACCGAAAAGTCGATTTTTATCTGGGAAATTCCTTTTCTACTTCACAATACCAAAGAGAAGGTTTGTACCAGAATGGAATTTATCCGAATATTTCTTTAGGCAAAAGCGAAAAAGTAAATTTTGAAAATTTTGGTTTCAAAGGTGGACTTACTTATAAAATTTCGGGAAGACAATGGTTGTTTTTTAGCGGAATGCATCTTACGAAAGCACCTTCCCTGCGAAATACTTTTTCCAATTCCAGGCTGAACAATTCAATTGTAAACGGAATTGAAAATGAAAACATAAGTGCTGCCGATTTAAATTATGTTTATCATTCACCAAAACTAAAAATGCGTATTACAGGATATTATGCTTTAATTAAAAACACCACCAAAACCTCTTTTTTTTATGCCGAAGGTATTTTTGACAACGGAGCCGGTTATGACAACACCGATGCATTCGTAAGTCAGACGCTGACCAATTTAGACAAAAAAAACATCGGTACCGAATTAAGTCTGGAGTATCAGATTTCACCCACCATCAAAAGCAATTTATCCATTGCCTATGGAAATTACACGTACGACAGTAATCCAAATGTTTCGATTACGAATGACGCCAATGCCGCTATTGAAGATACTCCCACAACATTTGATTTTGGAAAATCACTACTTAAAAACTACAAACAATCCGGAATGCCACAACATGCATATTCTTTTGGAATGGAATATCGGGATCCTAAATTCTGGTGGATTTCTGCCAACATCAATTATATTACAAACAGTTATGTTGACGTTTCTCCAATTTCCAGAACGGCACGATTTTATACCAATCCAGCGAGTGGTGACAATTTTCCGGAAGCATATGAAGAACGTGCAAAAGAACTTTTAAGACAAGAAAAATTAAATCCTGTTTCCTTACTAAACATGATTGGCGGAAAATCATGGCGTATACATAATAAAACAATAGGCCTTTTTGCCAGTATCAATAATGTTCTCGACCTTAAGTATAAAACGGGCGGTTTTGAACAGGCAAGGAATTCTAACTTTAGAGAGCTAAATCAAGATGTTTCCAGCGGAACTCCTTCTTTTGGTCCCAAATATTTCTATGGATACGGAAGAACTTATTTCGTAAACATGACTCTTAATTTATAATAAAAAATAATTTTCTGATGAAAAATAACTATCAAAGCCTCTTTCTTCTAGCATTCATTTTGCTTTTTTGCAATTGTAATGAAGATATTGCCATTCCAAAATTAGAATGCACGCAACCTGATTTAATCATAAACCGAAATGTTGAAGACGCTCTAAAAACGGCAACAATAACTGCAACAAAATATGTCTACGATGATATTATCGAGGCTTACGTAGTTTCAAGCGATCAAAACGGAAATTTTTTTAAGACTTTGTATCTTCAGACTCTGGCAACAGAAAATCAACCTGCCATTGGATTCAGTGTTTCTGTAGATGCAACGAATACCTACGTCGATTACCGTATTGGAAATAAAGTATATATCAAATTAAAAGATCAGTTTACCGATTTGTTTTATGATGGAATCCGAGTTGGAAGTCTGTATGAAAGCAATTCCGGGACAGCTTCTGTAGGCAGAATTTCTCAAAATGATTATAAAAAAGTATTGATTGCTTCATGTACAATGGCAGATGAAAGCAAATTAGTCAATCAGACTACTATTGAAAAAGCTTTGCATAACAGCAATCTGAATACTTTGATTGAATTATCCGATGTTCAATTTTCAGAAGCGGCAATCGGCCGTCATTATTTTGAAGAAGCTAACAACGTGGGAGGTGCAACAAACTGGAATTTAAGGGATAAATCCGGTAATCAGATCATTTTCAGAACCAGCAGCTTTGCTGATTTTTCAACACATTTAGTTCCTGAGGGAAGTGGAAATGTGCGTGGAATTTTAACTAAATATGGTTCCGATTATCAATTAATGATCCGTTCTGAAGAAGATGTAGTCATGACTGGAAAAAGAAACATTCCTTTTTTTACAGAAGATTTTCAATCGGTTAAACACAATGTCAATTTTGCATTGCCCGGCTGGAGTAATATCGTAGAAAAAGCCTCAAAGTTATGGAGAAGTATGGTTACAGCAGGAAATGGTTATGCAGAGTTTAACACCACGAGCACAACTGCCGCAGAAAATATTTCCTGGCTGGTTTCTCCTAAAATTAATTTGACCGATTATAAAAATTCTGTGTTGTCTTTTAGAAGTGCACAGCGTGATTTAAAAGTTGATTCACCTTTGAATACTTTGGAAGTTTATGTTTCAGCCAATTTTGACGGAGCAAATGTAACGAAAGCAAAATGGGTAAAACTGAATGCCAAAGTACCATCACTTTCCACCCCTACCCGTGAATTTATTAGTTCGGGAGGGATTGATTTGTCTGCTTATTCAGGCAATATCAATATTGCTTTTAAATACATAGGATCAGGAAAAGATAAAACACTTAATGGAGCATTTATGGTAGATGATGTAAAACTCTTTGGCGAAAAATAAATGATAAAATGCTGATTTACATCATAAAAAAACACTTCAAAATATAATTATTACGCTTTTCGATTTTTAAATTGTTAAAATTTGACAGAATTTTGTATTTTGGCTAACCCAAATCAATACAAATCTTATGAAAAAAATCTACTTTTTAGCCATTATTACAATGGTTTCTACTGGTTTATTGCACAGTCAGGACAGTCCGGTAGCGTTAAAACAAATTAATATTGTAAAAACAAACTACCAAAATTCTAAAGACGGTGAAATTGTAAACAAAACAGTTACTTTCAAAAATGGAAAAATTGAAACCATCACCACTTCTGATGTGGTTCAGAAATTCTTTTACAATAAAAATGGATTATTGGATATGACCGTTAAGGACAAAATTGGAAGTGACTGGAAAGAAGTTACCAATTACACCTATAATGCCGACAACAACATTATAAAATTTGTAAATAAATATCATGAAGGCAATGACTACATCACCAAAACAGTAACTTTTTCTTATGATGGAGCAAGAGTAAAAGCAATTACAAAGAAAAGCACCAACCACCAGAATATACTTGAAGATATTGAATACCTTGTTGAAAACGGAATTATTGTAAGACGCACCTCACGTGATAGAAACAAAGCCATTATTGGTAAAATCGAATACGTGTATGTAAATGATAATGTATCAAAACACAAAGGACTTGTTGGAGATAAAATCTCTAAAACGTATACTTTTGATGATAAAAAGTCTGCAGATCAGTTAATTGTTCAGAATTTATTTGGTGATAATTATAAGGTTATTGTACCCATGATTTCCTATCATGAAAATGAATTTAGCTTTGAATCTATTTCCTATAATAATGAAATGAATTTCAGTCCAACTTCAAGTGCATTGGTTGCCGTGAGCAGAAAGTACAAATACAACAAATTGAATTTCCCAATCTCGTGTTCTCAAATTGAGGAAAACGGAATTGTAAAAACAGAGAAAACTTTTATTTACGAATAAAAACTGTATTCAGTATCCTTAAACCATTTAGAGATTAGTTTTCTAAATGGTTTTATTTTTTACAAAAGTGCTATGATAATTTCTTAAATAGAACTTAAAAACAATATTCTATAAGTGTAAGTAGTTTACAAATCATTAAATTTGCAACTTATTCAAAGCTATGTTAGAAAAAGAAGTTATCAATTTTGAGAGAACAGCCATTGTGGGTATTGTTACTCAAAATCAAAGTGAGGAAAAACTTAACGAATATCTGGACGAATTAGAGTTTTTGACTTTTACCGCTGGTGGTGAAGTTATTAAGCGTTTTTCGCAAAAAATGGAACGCCCGAATCCGAAGACTTTTGTAGGTACCGGAAAAATAGATGAAATCAATCTTTTTGTAAAAGAAAACAGTATATCTACTTTAATTTTTGATGATGAATTAACACCATCTCAGCAAAAAAATATTTCTAAAATTATAGATTGCAAAATTCTGGACAGAACCAATCTGATTCTGGATATTTTTGCACAAAGAGCTGAAACGTCTTATGCAAGAACACAAGTAGAACTGGCACAATGCCAATATTTACTGCCAAGACTTTCCGGATTATGGACACACCTTGAGCGTCAAAAGGGTGGTATTGGTATGCGTGGTCCGGGTGAAACGGAGATTGAAACAGACAGACGTATTGTCCGCGACCGAATTTCTTTATTGAAGGATAAAATCAAAACCATTGACAAACAAATGGGAGTTCAGCGAAGCAATCGTGGTGCAATGGTACGTGTTGCCTTAGTAGGTTATACCAATGTTGGAAAATCAACTTTGATGAACGCCGTTGGTAAAAGCGATGTTTTTGTTGAGAATAAATTATTTGCAACACTGGATACTACTGTTCGAAAAGTCGTAATTAAAAACCTGCCTTTTTTGCTTTCCGACACTGTAGGATTTATTAGAAAACTGCCAACCCAATTGGTAGATTCATTTAAAAGTACATTGGACGAAGTTCGTGAAGCCGATTTGTTGTTACACATTGTAGATATCTCACATCCGGAATTTGAAGATCATATTGCCTCTGTAAATCAGACTTTGCAGGATATCAAAGCGCATGAAAAACCCGTTATTATGGTTTTCAATAAAATTGATGCGTACAAACATCTCACCATTGATGAAGATGATTTAATGACTGAAAAAACACCAAGGCATTATACGCTCGATGAGTGGAAAGCAACCTGGATGCATCGTTTAGGCGAAGATAACGCGCTGTTCATTTCAGCTACTAATAAAGAGAATTTTGAAGAGTTCAGGGAAAGGGTTTATGAAGCGGTAAGACAAATTCATATTACCAGATTTCCTTATAACAAATTTTTGTATCCAGATTATAAGGATGCCATCGAGAAAGAAGATGAAGAATAAAAAAACGGCTTTTGAATTTAATCAAAAGCCGTTTTTTTATTTATGGTGTTTTTTAAAATGTTTAAAAGAAGCCGATTGTTTGTAATTAGCCCCGACAGAAGCGATATCCTTTGCTTGCCTTCTTTATGGCAAGTAAAGATATAGCGAATGGCGGGAAATCATGCTCATCTAAAAAGCCAATTGTTTTGCTCCAGAATATTAGAATCCGAAGTTAACACCTAAACCAAACACCTGTCTCGTTTGAAATCCACGAAAAGCGTTGTCGTCATAAATTGCCTGAAATGAGAAGTTAGCCGATAAAAATCTGTTGACTTTCATTATGATATTCAATGAGTAATCGATATCAACATTTTGCGGATCTTCCAGATAATTGGAATAAGCATTCAATGTGTTTTCAGCCGTAACATTGGTCATGATGGCTAATTTGTAATAAATCGAGGCATAAAAACCCAATTCATATCGTATACTATTATTGGCATCCACTCCAAAATAATCTCCATCTACATAACCAATTCCAGAAGTGTAGGCATTGTCAACAAAAGTGAATTTTGAAGTTAATGGTGCAAAATTTACTTTTAGGTTAGCATCTTTAGTCCAGTAAATACCCGGACCTGTAGTCAGATAACCAGGCGATAGAAATTTGGTGCTTTCGGTTCTTATTTCTTTTCCGTTCACATCCTGCCCATAAATATAACCTTTTGTAAATTGTGTCCTGAAGTTCAGGAAATAGGAGTAATACCATTCGCCAAAAGCTCTTTTTCCTACGATTGAATTAAACTCCAGACGGTCATCTGTCTTTTTTGCGAAATCGGCAGTTTTGGTCTGCAAAAGTCCATAAGATGCCAGGATTTTATTATCCCAGGTTATATCGTCTTTTTTATAATTGAAGTCATAATTGATCCCGAGTGTTCCGGAGAAACTATCCTCTCCACCCGCAATCCAGTTATTAAAACTTGACTGGTTGAATAAAAGGGTTACAATTCCTTTGGTTTTCCAACCTTGATCTACGACAGTATCATTTATTATTTTTACCGCATTTTCGGTATTCTGAATTAATTCCTTTTCTGTATTTTGTGCCTGAACAAAAGTAAAGTTCACTAATATGAAGAGTAGTAACGTTATCTTTCTCATGGTTGTTTACGTTTAAATGTGGATGAACAAATATACTAAAAACCGTTAAAAGGTCCGGAATTTATTGATTTTAAAGAAAGTTATTTCTTAGATTCCTTGTATAAAGGTACCGCAGAACAAGCTTCTCCATACATAATACTTTTTGCAAAAGGCTGCAAGTAAGTTGTTGCTAAAATATAAGCACGCATTGGGACTGGCTTTTTAGAACATCCTTTTACAATGACAGGTTTGTTTTTGTATGCTGAATAATCTATTTTGGTTAGGATTTCTTCGTACAAACTTCCGTCGAGATCTTCAATGGTTCCATTGACTACTTTTTTGGCAAATGGAGCTAATTGTACCGCTACTAAAATTAAAGCCCAAGCCGGAACAATAGCATCGGTACTACAATGCACAGCTACATATTGATCCTGATATTGTGACCAATCGTGATTCTTTAAGTGTTCTCTAAAATCTTTTTCCTTCAATAAAAATCCTTCAAGAAGCCACTGCGAAATATCAATCTGCACCCGCATTCCTTTTGGATAATAATCTTCAAGATCAAAAACTTCTAAGACACTATTGGCAACTTTATTGATTATTTCTTCCATTCTTTAAGTCTTAAAGTCGAAGGTCGAAAGTCATAAAGTCCAAAGTTAGAGACTTTATGACTTTCGACTTTATGACTCATTAAAGCATTCCTAATTCTAATTTTGCTTCTTCGCTCATTAAATCTTTGCTCCATGGCGGATCAAAAGTGATTTCAACTTCGGCATCCTTGATGTTTTCAATTTTTTTCACTTTTTCTTCTACTTCCCTCGGCAAACTTTCTGCAACCGGGCAGTTCGGAGAGGTTAAAGTCATCAGGATTTTTACTTCGTAATCAGTATTCACCATTACATCGTAAATCAATCCCAATTCGTAAATATCTACTGGAATCTCCGGATCGTAAATCGTTTTTAAAACCTTTACGATTGATTCTCCTAATTCGTTGGTGTCTATGTCTTGTTCCATTTTTTTAATTTTTGTTTTTTGAATCAAATGCCAAAGCGTACATTTTGATGTTTTTTATCATCGAAACCAAACCATTTGCACGAGTTGCAGATAAATGTTCTTTTAAACCAATTTCGTCTATAAACTGCGTATCAGCATTTATGATATCTTCTGCTTTTTGATTGGAGAAAGCCCTTATCAAAATCGCAATAATTCCTTTGGTCAAAATAGCATCACTATCAGCTGTGAATACGATTTTATCATCATTTTGTTCACCCTGAAGCCAAACTTTCGACTGGCATCCTTTGATTAAATTTTCATCCGTTTTGTATTCTTCTTTAATTAACGGAAGACTTTTTCCTAATTCGATGATGTACTCATAACGCTGCATCCAGTCGTCAAACATGGAAAATTCGTCTATTATTTCGTTTTGTATTTCTTTAATTGTCATAATTATTCTTTAACAAAATCAGTAAGCAAATTTACCAGTTTTTCAATTTCATTTGGAGGGAAACCATTATCAAAAGCCTGGCTTTCGTATGTTTTCTGATTTTGAGTTATTTTTAAATTCCCGATAGCGGCACCATCATAAAAACGCTTTTCTGTTGGTGCTTTTAAAGTGGAAATACTTTCTAAATTTATTTTTTCGAATTCCGCTACAATCTCTTTCCATTTAGCCTCATCGATTTTATTTTCAACTGCTTGGGCATCTCTTGCATTTGTCACTGAAACGGACTGATTTTGAACCACTATCTTTTTAAAATACCCTCTTGACATAGCGGAATATTCAATAACTGTTGACGTCATGTCTGTTTTTTTTTGGCTGGAACATCCGGTTCCGATAACCATAACTAAGAGCAATAAAGATAGTATTCTCATAAGATGAAATTTAGCTTAACATTGTTTTTGCTTTTTTAATGGCTTCTACCATCAAATCAATTTCTTCTTTGGTGTTGTAAAAAGAAAAAGAGGCACGAATAGTTCCAGGAATACAAAAGAAATTCATAATCGGCTGTGCGCAATGATGTCCGGTACGAACTGCTATTCCTAATTTGTCGATTATGGAACCAACATCATAGGGATGAATCCCGTCAATATTAAACGAAACTACCGAAGCTTTATTTTTTGTGTTTCCGTAAATTCTCAAACCTTCAATCTCAAGCAGTCGTTTGGTTGCATACTCTAACAATTCGTTTTCCTGAAGCTGAATGTTTCCAAAACCAATGTTGTTCAAATAATCAACAGCAGTTCCTAAAACAATTCCGCCTGCGATATTGGGAGTTCCGGCTTCAAATTTATGAGGCAGATCGGCATAGGTTGTTTTTTCGAAAGTCACTTCCTTAATCATTTCGCCACCGCCCTGATATGGAGGTAATTTATTCAGCCATTCTTCTTTTCCGTATAAAATTCCGGTTCCGGTTGGTCCACACATTTTGTGTCCTGAAAAAGCATAAAAATCACAGTCTAAATCCTGAACATCGGGTTTTAAATGCGGCACCGCCTGTGCACCGTCAATTAAAACGGCAGCTCCAACAGCATGGGCTTTAGCAATCATTTCCTTCACAGGATTGATAACGCCCAAGGCATTCGAAATGTGATTAACTGTTACAATCTTCGTTTTATCAGATAATAACGATTCATAAGCGCTCATGATCAGTTCCCCTTCTTCATTGATCGGAATCACTTTTAAAACAGCTCCTGTTTTTTCGCACAACATCTGCCATGGCACAATATTACTGTGATGTTCCAAAGCAGAAACCAAAACTTCATCGCCTGGCTTTAGAATAGAGGCAAAACCATTGGCTACTAAATTGATTCCGTGTGTAGTTCCGGAATTAAAAAGTACTTCGTGAGCAAATTTGGCATTGATATGATGTTGCAATTTTACACGGGAAATCTCATAAGCATCTGTCGCTAACTGACTTAATGTATGAACTCCACGGTGAATATTGGCGTTTATTTCCTGATAATATTTCGCAATGGCGTCAATCACAATTTGTGGTTTTTGTGAAGTGGCTCCGTTGTCGAAATATACTAATGGTTTTCCGTTTACTTTTTCAGAAAGTATCGGAAAATCAGCTCTTATTTTTTGAATATCCAGCATAATTTATTTAGAAAAATTCTATTTACAAAAGTACTAAAACTAAATTGTTTTATCCGTCAATTCTATCATTTCCTTTTATAGCACTATCAATTACAGTTTTAAAATATTTATTCCATACGTTTTGAATTGTGAATCATCATAATTGAAATTCAAAATGAGTTATAAAATCATGCCTTTAAATTATTTATCTTGCATAAAATATATCTCATTTCAAAATATGAAAAAAATCCTTAAACTTCTCGCTATTGTTTTAGTTCTCATTATTCTATATTTTGGATTCACCACATATCCGAAACTGGATCTGATTTCCGGCTTTTCAGCCAAAAGTATCGCTTCGGGGCATTTTTTGGATAATCGCTCCAAAGAATTAATCGAAAAAACCGACAACGATATTAAGATGATTGATCTGGCAACCAACACAATTGACGAAGCAGGAAAATTTGCAACTTCAAATGTTTATGGATTGAAGGAGCGAAAAGCGATTTATCGTGAAGGTTTGGGAGCGACTTTAATTAATGACGATTATGATATTTCGAAACCTTATTTAGTTCCTAAACGAACTCCATTAATCAATACTTTACCTTTTCCTTACGGGAATAATGAACCGAAAGACACCGTTTTTTCCAACATTGATTATTCTAAATTGAAAAAAGCAATTGACAACGCTTTTGATAAATCGGGAGGAACATTAAAAAGAACCCGAGCTGTTGTAGTTTTGTATAAAAACAAACTCATTGCCGAAAAATACGATACCAATTTCAACAAAGACAGCAGAATTTTAGGCTGGTCGATGACAAAAAGCATTACCAGTTCCGTTTTTGGAGTCCTTGCCAAGCAAGGAAAAATAGATATTTACAAACCTGCTCCCGTTGCGGAATGGAAAAATGACGAACGTAAAAATATCACTATAAACGATTTGCTGCACATGAATTCAGGTTTGGAATGGGAAGAAAATTACAGCACGATTTGTGATGCTACCAAAATGCTTTTTCTGGCAGAAGATATGGGGAAAGTCCAAATGGATAAACCCGCTGAGTTTAAACCCAACACGCATTGGAATTACTCTTCCGGAACAACCAATTTGTTATCCCGAATTTTAAGAAATCAATTTAAAACCCAACAGGAATATCTTGATTTTTGGTACAGCGCCGTAATCGATAAAATTGGAATGAATTCGATGATTGTCGAGCAGGATATGAGCGGAACTTTTGTAGGTTCATCCTACGCATGGGCAACGCCTCGCGACTGGTCAAAATTTGGATTGTTGTATTTGAATAAAGGCAACTGGAATGGTGAACAAATTCTTGACGAAAGCTGGGTAAAATACTCTGCAACTCCCACCAATACTTCAGAAGGAAGATATGGCGCACAATTCTGGCTGAATGCCGGAGGAAAATTTCCGGATGTGCCACGTGATATGTTCTATTGCAGCGGTTATCAGGGACAAATGGTCGCGATTATTCCGTCACTGGATATGGTCATTGTGAGAATGGGATTGAAAGAAGATCCTGCTTTTGATTTTAATGGGTTTTTGAAAGGGATTATTGAGAGTATAAAGAAACCCTAAATTTCTTTCGAAGATATCCTAGCCCCGATAGAAGTGGAAATCCTTTTGTGCCGGTTTTCGGCATAAAAGATTGCAACGGATAGCGGGAAATAGCTCCTAAAAAAACCGATAAACTTTATAAAAGTCTATCGGTTTTGTATTTTATAAATCTTCAAAAATTATTTTTTAGCCACAAACCTCGGATCAGATTCCATTACAGTTCCACAATTATCACAGGTTCTTAATTCTTCTGAATTGTAGAAATGTTCGAAATGTGGGAGGAAATCTTTTTCGATATTGTTCAGCTCAAAAAACACTTCGTATAATTTATGGTTGCAATTGTCGCAATGCCAAAGCAAACCATCAGTATAGCCCAATCCGGCACGTTTTCTTTCAATCACCAAACCAATAGATCCTTCTGAACGAACTGGAGAATGTGGCACTTTTGCAGGATGTAGGTACATATCGCCTGCATTCAAAATCATTTCCTTTCGTTCACCATCTTCCTGAATTACTACTTTTATGTTTCCTTCCAACTGGTAAAAAAGCTCTTCGGTTTCGTTATAATGATAATCTTTTCGGGCATTTGGACCCGCTACAATCATGACAATATAATCGCCTGAATCTATATATAAATTTTTATTTCCAACAGGCGGTTTTAATAAATGACGGTTTTCGTCTATCCATTTGGTCAGGTTGAAAGGTTTTGCTATGGCCATTTTTTTAAAGGTACTAAGTTGGTAATTTTATGAGAAGCTAAGTTAGTGAAAAGTTTTTCAGTGTCAATTTATAGTAAACTGAAAACTGTAACTTATTTCTTTTCTTTTATCAAATAAATATACACCGGAAAATGATCACTGAAACCTACTTCGGTTGTACTGTGCCGTAAAGGATATCCTTTGTATTGTCCTGAATTCTGAATGAGATACGTTTTGTTGAAAATTCCGGCTTTCCAGAATTTATAAGTGGTGAAATCTGGTTTTATAAGCGATTCGGTTATGATGATCTGGTCGAAAATATCCCAGGAATCCCGAAAGGCCGTTGTTCCCATTCCGCGTTTTCCCATTTCTTCAAAAGGATTAAAAGTACCCAATTCAGGAACTTCTGCTTTTTTGGCCTTTGCTCCCAAAGCAACTTTCAGGCTTTTATTATAAGGACCATCGTTTAAGTCACCCATCGTAATAACTTTTGCATTTGGATTAAGCTGTTGTAACGAATCGATAATTTTACGATTTAATTTTCCGGCGGCTTCCCGATATTCGCTTGTGGCTTTTTCTCCGCCTGAGCGAGATGGCCAGTGATTGACAATGATGCTGATTTCTTCATCTTCTAAAAATCCGGTAATCAAAAGCTGGTCTCGGGTAAAAACACGGTTGTTTTGGGTTTTAACTTCTCTTTCTTCATCAGTGGATTCTTCGTTTTTTTCTTCTTCGGCTACTTTTTTATTTTTCAATATATATAAAGGTATATTCGAAAAAGAAGTCGGTTTGAAAAATTTCTTCTGATACAATAAAGCCACATCTATTCCGCGTTTGTCCGGCGAATCAAAATGAATCATTCCGTAATCAAAACTTAGCAATTTGGGTTGTTTGATTAAATCTTCTAAAACGCCTCTGTTTTCAATTTCTGAACCTCCAATGAAAGTTGGGGCATTTGGATTTTCAGGTGTTCCTATTTCTGATAATACTTTGGAGAGATTCAATAATTTTTGATTGTATTTTTCTGTTGTCCAATTTTGCGTTCCGTTTGGAGTCCATTCATCATCATTCGTATAAATATCATCAACTGTGTCAAAGAGATTTTCGAAATTATAGAATGCAACGGTATGAATGACGTATTTTTTGGATTGCCCGAACAAGGAAACTGAAAAACAAAAAATCAGGGAGAGTCTGAATATAATTCGCATAAATAATTTTAAGAATTTAAAATGCTGAATTTAATCAAAATAATCAATTTGTCAGAAATTTCTAATAGTTTTATTTTTCAAAATCTATATCTTTGTTTTTAGATAAATTTTAAGCAAAAGAAAGAAAATGTATACCAACAGATTAGTTCCTAAAAATAAATATTTTGCTCTTTGTCGATTCGTATTTCTTATTTTTTCTTTACACTCTTTTACCTGTCAATCACAACAAAATATGATAACACCACCGTATTTACAAAAAGGCGATACCGTTGCCATTTTAGCCACAGCCCGAAAAAATATCGATAATAATTTAAAACCGACTTTAGATTTACTGCACAGTTGGGGTCTTGAAGCTGTTATTGGAAGCACTATCGGACTTGATTTAAACCAATTGGCCGGAACCGATGAACAGCGTGCTGCCGATTTTCAAAAGCAATTGAACAATCCGAATATCAAAGCAATTTGGTGTGTTCGTGGCGGTTACGGAACGGTTCGAATGATTGATTTACTGGATTTTACGAAATTCAAACAGCATCCAAAATGGATTATCGGTTTTAGTGATGTTACCGTTTTGCACAATCATCTGAATACTATGGGTTATAAATCCATTCATGGAACAATGCCGGTAAGTATTCCGAGAGCCACTCCGGCAGCTATCAGTTCATTAAAAAAGAGTTTATTCGGCGAACCGCTTTCTTATTCGGTTGGTCCGGATAAAATGAATCGTTTTGGAAGCGCAACCGGTGAAATGGTTGGTGGAAATCTGTCAATTTTATATAGTTTATTAGGCTCACAATCGGCTATTGACTGCAAGGATAAAATTTTATTTATCGAAGATCTGGATGAATATTTATATCATATCGATCGTATGATGATGAACCTGAAACGAAATGGCTGTATCGAAAACTTAAAAGGAATTGTGATTGGCGCTATGACCAAAATGAAAGACAATGATATTCCTTGGGGGAAAAATGCGCTGGAAATTGTGGATGACGTGACCAAGAAATACAATATTCCTGTCATTTTTAATTTTCCTGCTGGCCATATTCAGGATAATCGTGCACTTGTTATGGGAAGTACGGTTTCTATTGAAGTGAATGCTTCTGGGAGTACTTTGATTTTTCAGAAATAAAGTAAGCGTACTTAAATTAATAAAAAATACCACAACATAAAAATAACGCAAAGACGCAAAGCAATATAAAAACTTTGCGTCTTTGCGTGAAATAATATCAATTGTGTTATAACTAAAAATCTCAAGTTCACACTGAAAACTGAGACTGAAAAACTAAAAAATGGCTGAACATAACGAACTCGGAAAAAAAGGTGAAGATCTGGCTGTAGAACATCTGCTTCAAAATGACTATACAATTTTAGAGCGTAACTGGACTTTTCAAAAAGCCGAAATTGATATTATTGCCAAAAAAGAAAACTTTTTAGCTGTTATTGAAGTAAAGACCAGATCGACTTTGGATTTTGGTTCGCCGCAGGATTTTGTGAAACCAAAAAAAATTCAATTACTAATAAAAGCAGTAAATGCCTACATAAACGATAGGGAAAAGGATTTTGATGATGCTTTAGAAATTCGTTTTGACATAATTGCCATCTATAAGAGCGAGGAAACATTTGCTATAGAACACCTTACGGACGCTTTTTATCATTTTTAACATAATTTTTTATTGTTATATTTGTAACAAATTGTTTTTTAATTTATATTTGCAGAGATTTATAACATCGCAAACAAACCAAACTAACACAATTACATTACAAAAAACAATTAAAGATTATGAAAACCGTTTCTTCTATTGTAGAAAATTACATCAAAACCAAGCCATTTTTACTGAATGCATTGTCCTTGGGGATTATCAATCTGACTTCTTTGTCCCGTAACATCATGACCGAATTAGAAAGCGAATTCGGTAAAGAAGTAAAACAAGGCGCTGTAGTAATGTCCCTAAAAAGACTAACCGAAGAATTAGATTTTAAACTGAACCACAAAATCAACAAAGTCATTAAAAACATTGGTGAAATCACGGTTCGTTCTGAATTGACAGATTACACTTTTGCCGCTTCTGACACCGTTTTAAACAAACAAGCTGATTTGATTTCTGATATTAATGTTCTGTCTGATATTTTTTATACCTCATCACGCGGTGTAAACGAAACTAATATCGTAGTAAGCAGCAGTATCAACCATTTAGTTGAAAAACACTTTATTCGTGAAAAACTGATCCAGAAATTGGATAATCTGGCTTCTATTACCGTAAAATTACCAAAAGAAAATATCGTTGTACCGGGGATTTATTATTTCATTTTTCAGCGTTTAGCCTGGGAAGGAATTATTATTAATGAGGTAATTTCGACTTCAAACGAATTTACGATCCTGGTAGGAGAAGAACAAGTTGATGTTGCTTTTAAAGTAATTAAAGACTTAAAAAATTAATTTTCTTTCGAGAAAATCCCAATCCAAAAAAAAAGAAAAAAAAGACAATATACGAAGAGGCTGTTTCACAACAGTCTCTTTTTTTTATGCGCTTTCGCAAGTGGCATTATGCAACACAGGAAAATTACAGGAGTTCGCGATAAAACACAATTGATTCGCTTTTGTATGCAACTCTAAAGCTTCCTGAATTTTATCCGCATTTGCAATTTTAACTTTTGGATTTAAACGAACTTCTGTAAAACGACCGCTTCCATCTTGTGAAACTTCCAGCGTTGCTTCAGCGTTATCTGAATATTCCAGAACTTCTATTCCGTTTTGGGAACACACATATAAGTACGACATCATGTGGCAGGAAACCAAACTGCTTAAAAGCAAATCTTCTGGATTGTATAATTCCGGATCGCCTTTGAAAGCTTTCGCTGCTGAAACATCCAAAACTGGCTTACCTTCGATTGTAATTTTGTGGCTTTTGGCGTATTTTCTTGAAGTTTTTTCTTCTTGTTTTTGGTTGGAAGTCCAATTTAATGCTGCCTTAAATATATGTTTCAATGTCATTTTATTTCAAATTTAATTATTCGTTGTAACTCAACTCTAATAGATTATAATTCTATTAAATCATTATCAATACTTTATTCAAAAAATTTGTCAGGTTGTGAGATATTACTGGAAGCAAAATACTTCTGCTCTTAATTGTTATCCAACCCCAAACATAACCATACAAAGAGGATGCAAAAAATGGATAAGGCTCAAATTCAAAATTATTTTTAAAATGAATTCCATGTACTAATCCAAATAAAAGGCTCACAATTAGAATACTTGGATTTCCTAAAGTCCATCTGCCAATTTTAATGTTATCATTTAAGGACGTTAATAATAATCCTAAAAGAATTGCCCGAAATATTATTTCTTCATCAAAACCCGGCATCGTCAATTGAAAAATGAGTGTTTCCCAGTCAAATTCTTTTGCAGAATCAAAATACGAAAAAAAAGAAGTACAAACCATGATTAAAGCAACTACTAAAGTTTTAAAAACGTTTTTGGATTCTGCCTAAATCGCAAAAAATCAAAAGACTTTAATTTATCATTTAATATGATATATGTAAAAATTCCGAAAATTATTCCCGCCAACTTTCCAGTCCAATTCCATTTTCCTTTTATTAATTGAAGCTCCATAAATTCTTTTGGCAGATGAAGAATTATTTCATTCACAATAAAAATTACAGAAAAAAGTGCAATTGTATTAATTTGAGATTTATCCTTTATAAAAAGAATAGTCAGCGGCAACACAAATAATAATGGCAAAACACTTTCGATTATAAAATTTATTTTCATTCTGTTTTAGGAAATTATAGCAGTTTATTCAATTAGAAAATTTATCAAAAATTATCAAATGTAAAGAAAGAATTACAAATTCAATTGCAGCTTTTTAATAAAAAACCTCGCAAGAATGACTTACGAGGTTTCCTACAGAATTACTAACTAATTAATATAATTCCAAAACTATTTTTTTACAGAAAACTTAAAAGTTGTCTTCGTTTTATAATTTTCGCCAGGGTTTAAAACTGTCGTTGGAAAGTCTTTCTGGTTAGGAGAATCCGGGTAATGTTGTGTTTCTAAACAAAAACCTGTTCTGTGTGCAAAAGTTCCACCTTTTGGATTCGGCAACGTTCCGTCAAGGAAATTTCCGGAGTAAAACTGAATTCCAGGTTCGTCTGTAGTCACTTCTAAAACTCTTCCGCTTGCCGGGTGGTAAGCCGTTGCAATAACTGTTTTGCTTTTTTCAGGATTGTTCAAAACCCAGCAATGGTCGTATCCTTTTCCTCTTTCTATTTGTTCGTTTTTAGCATCGATTTCTTTTCCAACTAATTTTGGTTTTCTGAAATCGAAAGGCGTATTGGTAACATCATCCAATTTTCCGGTTGGAATTAATGTAGCATCAACAGGAACAATTTTATCCGCATTTAAAGTGATTTCGTGATCTAAAATTGTTTTAGAGAAATCTCCTGATAAATTGAAATACGAGTGCTGCGTTAAATTCACAACGGTTTTCTTATCGGTTGTTGCCTCGTAAAGCACTTCTAATTGGTTATCACTGGTCAAAGTATAAGTCACATAAACCTGAAGATTTCCAGGATATCCTTCTTCTCCATCTTTACTTAAATAAGATAATTTTAGCGAAGCTGTGTTTCCTGATTTTGCCTCATCGGCTTTCCATACAACATTAAAAAATCCTTGTGGTCCACCATGCAAAGCGTTCGGTGCATTGTTGATTGCCAATTGATAATTTTTTCCGTCAAGCGAAAATTTCCCTTTTGCAATTCGGTTTCCGTATCTTCCAATCAAAGCGCCAAAGAATGGATTTTCTTTCTCGTATTGTGCCAAAGAATTAAATCCGATAACCACATTTTCTGAAACACCATCTTTATTTGGTACTTTCAAATCTGTAATTCTTCCACCAAAAGTGATGATGTCAACTTCCATCCCATTTTGGTTTTTCAGTTTGTAACTATCGACTTTTTCTCCTTTTGGAGTTGTTCCATAATCTGATTTTACAATTGTTACAGAATCTTTTGTTTCTTGAGTTGTGGTTGCATCCATTTTTTTATCGCTTTTACATTGAACAGAAAGTGTTGCCAAACTGATTATTGTAATTCCGAAAGCACAACGTTTTAATACATTCATAATTTTTTTGGTTTAAAGTTGTAAAGTCTAAAGTCTTAAAGTCAAAAAATCTAAGGTCGAAGTTACAAAATTTACCAAGGTTTCATTCGTTACATTGGCACTTTTAGACTTTCGACATTAGACTTTTGACTTATATATTACAATCCGTGTTGAAACGTATGATAGTACGCTTCGTTTGCATTCAATTTATCTTTAAAATCTCTGATTGTAGTTTTTTCATCGATAACCAGCAATTCGATTCCGGCGATATCAGCAAAATCTTCCATGAATTCTGTTGTCACAGACTGGCTGTAAACAGTATGATGCGCTCCTCCTGCCAAAATCCAGGCTGTTGCTGCAATATCAAGGTTTGGTTTACAATCCCATAAAACTCTTGCAACCGGAAGTTTTGGCAATTCCGCCATTGGCTTAATCGCTTCTACTTCGTTCACAATTAAACGGAAACGGTTCCCCATATCAACCAAAGATACATTGATTGCATCACCTGCAGGTGAATTAAACACCAAACGAGCCGGATCTTCTTTACCTCCAATTCCAAGAGGATGTACTTCGCATGAAGGTTTTCCGTCAGCAATAGAAGGACAGATTTCTAACATGTGTGATCCTAAAACGTATGATTTTTGAGGTGTAAAGTGATAAGTATAATCTTCCATAAAAGATGTTCCTCCTTCAAGACCTACGTTCATTACTTTTAAGGCACGAACCATTGCAGCGGTTTTCCAGTCGCCTTCGCCACCAAAACCGTAACCATCTGCCATTAATCTTTGTGTTGCGATTCCCGGTAATTGTTTCCAAACACCCAGATTTTCAAAAGTATCTGTAAAAGCTCCAAAACCTCCTTCTTCAAGGAAAGCTCTTAAACCTAATTCTATTTTTGCTGCTTCAACCAAAGAACTTCTTTGCGCTCCGCCTTCTTTTAAGGAATCCGTTAAAGAATAAGATAATTCATAAACAGCCAATAAATCATTTAATTGCTGATCGGTAACTTTTTCAATATGTTTCGTAACATCAGACGAATCGAAACCGTTAACCGACATTCCGAAACGAATTTGAGCTTCTACTTTGTCACCTTCGGTAACAGCAACTTCACGCATATTGTCTCCAATACGGGCTACTTTTAAGTTTTGAAGTTCATCCCAGCCTAAAGCAACTCTTGTCCAGATACCTAATTTTTTCTGTACCCTTTCGTCTTCCCAATGTCCAACAACCACTTTACGCTTTTTGCGCATTCTTGACATGATAAAACCAAATTCACGATCTCCGTGAGCGGATTGATTTAAATTCATGAAATCCATATCGATAGTTCCCCACGGAATTTCAGCGTTGTATTGTGTGTGTAAATGGCATAATGGTTTTTTCAGAATGCTTAATCCGCCAATCCACATTTTAGCTGGTGAAAAAGTATGCATCCAGGCGATGATTCCGATACAGTTTTTAGTATTGTTTGCCGCTAAACAAACATCTAATATTTGAGATGGAGATTTTACCACATCTTTATAAACCACTTTTACAGGAATACTAGATGTTGCATCTAATCCTTTTGCAATTATCTGCGAATGTTCCGCTACTTTTCTTAGTGTTTCTTCACCGTATAATTCCTGGCTTCCTACTACAAACCATACTTCTTTTTGAGAAATGTCAATCATGTCTTTTATTTTGTTTCAAGTTTTCTTTGTTTCAAGTTTCAAGTTTTGAAATGCGGAAAATCTTTGTTATTTAATTGGTTATTTTTTTTTCAGGTTTCAGGTTTCAAGTTTTCTTTGCCGTTCCAATAACCTGAAACTAAAAAAACCTGAAACCTGAAACTAAATTTTACTGTCCGTAATACGAATCTTTCCCGTGTTTACGGTTGTAATGTTTCTTTATTAGGGAATCTTTCAATCTTGGTGCGTTTGGATTTATTTGTAAAGTCAGGTACGCCATTTCGGCAACCACTTCTAAAACCTTGCTGTTGTAAACCGCTTTTGCTGCATTTTTTCCCCAGGCAAACGGACCGTGATTTCCGATTAAGACCATTTCTACTTCTTCGTATGAAAGGTTTTTTTCTTTAAAACAATCCAAAATCTGAATTCCGGTATTGTGTTCATAGTTTCCTTCAATCAGCGCATCTGCCATTGGCGGAGCACATGGAATATCAGCTGTTAAATGATCTGCATGTGTCGTTCCGAAAATTGGAATATCCTGCTGAGACTGTGCCCAGGCTACTGAATAGGTGGCGTGTGTATGTGCAACGCCTCCAATATTTGGCCAGTTTTTGTATAAATAAGCATGCGTTTTTGTGTCGGATGACGGACGCATGGTTCCTTCGATAATGTTATTGTCAAAATCAACAATCACAATATCTTCCGGTTTTAAATCTTCGTAAGGAACACCGCTTGGCTTAATGGCAAAAACGCCATTTTTTCTATCGACTGCGCTTACATTTCCAAAAGTGTAAACAACCAAATTCAATGCATTTAACTGCATGTTGGCTTCGTAACATTCTTGTTTTAAATCTTTATAAAGAGAACTCATTTTCTGTAATTTTAATAGATGGATCTGCATAACTGCTCAATTGGTCGTATGCTAAAAGTAATTTGTTGTAAGCAGCAACTTTGTCAAGTTGTGGTGTGTATTCACTTTCAAAAGGACTTCCCATTTTTTGGCTGGCTTCAATTACATTTGAATAAACTCCAGAAGCTACAGCGGCATAAATTGCTGCTCCCAAAGCCGGTGCCTGATCTGATAAGGCTACTTTTATTGGTTTGTTTAAAACGTTAGCCAAAGTCTGCATGATAAAAGGCGATTTTCGGGCAACACCACCGATACCGATAACACTGTCAATTTTTACTCCTTCTTCCTCAAAACGATCGACAATTTTTTTAGATCCAAAACAAATTGCATTTACCAAAGCTTTAAAAATATGAGGCGCTTTTGATCCTAAAGATAAGTTTGAAATGGCACTTTTTACTTCCTGATTCGCATCAGGAGTTCTGCGTCCGTTGATCCAGTCTAAAGCGGTTGGTATACTTTCAGACAACGGAATCTTTTCAGCTTCTTTCGTTAATTCTACAATTAATTTATCGCTGAATTCTTCTCTTAATTGTTCTTTTTGAGCATCATTTAAAAGAGATGAAGAAGCTAATAATTGCTCTGTTGGCCACATCAATAATTCTTTGTACCAGGCTAATAAATCTCCAAAAGCAGATTGTCCTGCCTCAAGACCAATAAATCCCGGAATCACAGATCCGTCAACCTGACCGCAGATTCCGCGAACGGTTTTTGTTCCTACTTCATCATAAGAACCAACCAAAATATCACAGGTCGAAGTTCCCATTACGCGAACTAAAGTGTTTTCGCCAATTTTCGCTCCAACTGCTCCTGAATGTGCGTCGAAAGTTCCAACAGCTACAACTGTTTCTGTAGTAAGTCCTAAACGATCTGCCCATTCTTTGCTTAATTTTCCGGCAACCAAATCTGATGTATAAGTTTCATCATATAAATTTCCGCGAAGATGTGCTAAATACGGATGCAATTTTTCTAAGAATTCAACCGGAGGAAGTCCGTTCCAGTCTTCGTGCCACATTGCTTTGTGTCCCGCTGCGCAACGGCTTCTTTTGAATGTTTTTAAATCTTTGTCTTCAATTAACAAATACGTCATTAAATCGCAATGTTCCATCCAGGTGTGTGCTGCATTTTGAACTGCTTCATCTTCTTTTGCAATATGGAGGATTTTTGCCCAAAACCATTCTGATGAGTAAATTCCACCCACATATTTTGTTACGTTTTCTCCGCCCCAGCTTACCGCCAGTTCGTTGATTTCGTTTGCTTCGTTGATTGAAGTATGATCTTTCCACAACACCATCATCGCATTTGGATTCTCCTCAAAACCTTTTGTCAAAGCCAATGGAATTCCTTCTTTCGTTACCGGAACCGGAGAAGATCCTGTAGTATCGATACAAATTCCGCGAATTAATGATGGATCAACACCGCTTTTTTTTACAACAGTCTGAATCGTAATTTCCAATCCTTCAATATGATCCAAAGGATGCTGACGAAACTGATTGATAGATGCATCACAATATTGCTTATTCTTCCATCTTTTGTAATGAGAAACATTGGATGCCAACTCCTGCCCATTTTCAGTATCAATTAGCACCGCACGAACAGAATCTGTTCCGTAGTCCAATCCTATAACGTAATTTTTCATTTGAATTTATTTTTAATAAAGAGGACAAATATACTACAAAATGCATTAAGTGTATAAAAAACACTTAACAAAAATATTTACTGCTTTTTTTACAGATAATGCATCCAGAGAATCATTTATGTTTAAAACAAAAAACAAATGTTAATGATATATTTATTCTGTTGTGATTATTTCATTTTTATTTTTAATACCGTAACCGAATAGGCCGGAAAATTGTATTGAATCTGATTGCCTTTCAGTTTAAATTCAATTTTTTTAGGACTGATTTTGGTTGGCGCCTCAAAAGAATTTTCATCATTTAATCCATCTCCTTTCAAAATCAGAGCCGTTCCTTTTGTCTCTAATTTGGCTCCTTTCAGATCAATTGCTATGTTTTGATCTGCCGATGCTGTATTCACTATTTTAAGAATTATCTCTTTAGAATTCACATCTTTTACTGCCGATGCATATAAATCATTCTGACCTGTAATTGCTTTTCCGTCTTTTGTAATCGTGATTAAATCGGTTCCTTTATTGTTTGAAAATAATTTTTGTACATAATAATTTGGCGTTCCGTAGGATTCTAAATTATTGAACCAAATCATGTCTGGTGCCCATTGCCAAGCGTCGACATGAGCCATTAAAGGGGCATAAGAAGTCAGCTCTACAAGGTCTGAATTACGTTCCAAGCCAGTCATAAATGCGGATTCAGAAAGGGCTGACAACCAATTATTTTCTTTACGTCCATCTTCTACACCTTTAGGATGTGCAGCATATTCTCCTGCAAAAATTTTGGGTCCTTTTCTGTCATAATTATCATATCGTGTTGCATTTTCCTTAAACCATTCCGGGCTCTTGTAATAGTGCTCATCGACAACCTCAACATTAAGTTTTTTTAGTTCGGTCATGCCATAATCAAAATAATCACCATCAGGAAAAGGGCCTGTTCCGGAAACGATTTTGATGTTTGGATATTTATCTTTAATTGCTTTTTGAAAAACTTTGAAACGCTCAATATAATCAGGTCCCCATTGCTCGTTTCCCACTCCGATAAATTTTAGATTGAATGGTTTTGGATGCCCCATATGGGCTCTAACTTTTCCCCATGCTGTACTTAAATCTCCGTTGGCAAATTCAATTAAATCCAACGCATCCTGAACATACGGATCAAGTTGATCCATAGGAACCAATTCCCCAGTGTTAAACTGACACGCCATTCCACAACTTAAAATCGGTAATGGTGAAGCGCCAATATCCTCAGAAAGCTGAAAATATTCAAAAAATCCCAAACCGAAACTCTGAAAATAATCCGGAACTTGTTTGTTTGCAAACTCGGTATTCCATCGGTTGATAATTGTTTCTCTTTCTTCAATATCTCCTATAGATTTTTTCCATTGATAACGCAATGCCAAGGTTTTTCCCTCTACGATACAACCGCCTGGGAAACGTAAAAATCCCGGTTTCAAATCATACAATAATTGTACTAAATCAGAACGAAGACCATTTTTTCTGCCTTTCCACGTATCTTCCGGAAATAATGAAATCATATCCAGTTTGATGACACCGGTTCCTTCAAAAGTAATTTTGATTTTAGCCTTAGCCTCAGTTGCTGTTGCTGTTAATTGTGTGGTGTAATTGGCCCAGTCATTTGATGTTGGCACAATGGAAGTTTCGCCCAATACCTTCTTATTTTTATCAATAAACTGAATTTTGATTTTAGAAATATTTCCGGATTCTTTTGCTGCTTTCAGAGATAAATTATACTTAAGCTCTTTCTTAATTCCCATTCCCCTGAAACCCTCATTGATCAGTTCAAAACCTTTGTCATCGTTTATTGTAATCCTGCAATAATTATGATTCGCCCCCTTTTTAGAATACTGAACGATATTGGCAATTCCGGATTGATTATTTAATTTATGTCTGTCACTGTTAGGCTGATTCCAACCCATCATAGGAAGTTCAAACTCGAAGGATCTGTTCTTAATCATTTCGGCATACAAACCTCCATCAGCAGCAAAATTGATGTCTTCAAAAAACACTCCGTACATCGTTGGCTGAATCTTGGTTGCCGTTTTGGCAACATCAACCTGAAAATTGTTTTTTTGTGCCGAAACAAAAAATCCGTTAAGCAATAAACTGTAAAAGGTAATTCTGATAATTAAATTAGGCTTCATTTTTAAAATATATTTATAATTACAGATGACGAACTAGCATGGATTTTTATTTTCTAAATTTATTATAGTCTGGAATTCTGATTTTGTGTTTTTTCAGGTTCAAAGTTTTATTGAACGCCTTCATGTGTCATCATGTTTCGTTTCATTGTTTCTTCTTCGCTATAATATAATTTATCAATACATACTGATCATCTGAAACTTACTCCTTCAGTAAGGGTTTTATAATTATAGCATTATTTCCCTTCTAATACAATAACTGAAAAAGGAGGAACTGTAATTTCCAGCTTTCCTTTTTTATTTTCAAAACCTTTAAAAGCAACGGGAACAATTTTATTTGGTGCATCAAAATTATTATGATCCTGTAACTTTGGAGACGTTAAAATTGTTCCTGAAACATTTTTTATTCCCATACTGGAAAGATCAATTTCTATCTTGTTTTTATTTTTTGAATCTACATTTACAATAGATATATGAACCTGTCCGTTTTTATCTTTAGAAGCTGATACTGATACTGCCGGAAGTGATTCTTCCTTATAATTATAAAGTGGCGAACTGAAGTTTACCGGAATCAATTTTGCATCATGATGTATGGTGTACATCTTCATTACATGATAAGTAGGAGTTAGAATCATTTTAGCTTTATCAGTAAGAATCACAGCCTGTAAAACGTTGACACATTGAGCCAGATTGGCCATACGAACCCTGTCTGCGTGATTATTGAAGATATTAAGTGTTGCGCCTGCTAAAACTGCGTCTCTCATAGTGTTTTGCTGGTATAAAAACCCTGGATTAGAGCCTTTTTCCACATCGTACCATCCTCCCCATTCATCTACTACCAGATCAATTTTTTTATCGGCATCATATTTATCCATAATAGCAGAATGTTTTGTTACCAATTCTTCCATTTTCAGGGCTTCCTTCATAGTTTTGAAATAGTGGTCTTCTGTGAAATCAACATCCGCACCTTTCTTATTCCAGTCAATTACCGCATAATGGTGAATGGCTACTCCACCCAACATTTTCAAAGGAATATCTTTCAGCAACGTTTCTGTCCATTTATAATCATCACTGCTGGCACCAGAAGCAATTCTTATAAGTCCTTCTGGCATAAATGTGGTGTACTTTCTATATTCTCCGGCATAATATTCTGGTTTCATATTACCACCACAGCCCCATGCCTCATTTCCTATTCCCCAGAATTTTACTTTCCACGGTTCTGTTCTACCATTTTGTTTACGCAAATCACTCATCGGACTTTTACCATCAAAATTAGTGTATTGTACCCAGTCTGAAAGTTCCTGTACGGTTCCACTACCAACATTACCTGATATATATGGTTCTGTTTGAAGCAATTCACACATGTTTAAAAAGTCGTGTGTTCCAAAACTATTATCTTCAGTAACTCCTCCCCACCATTGATTAACGATTGTGGGTCTGTTTTCTTTTGGTCCTATACCATCTTTCCAGTGATAGGTATCTGCAAAACAACCGCCTGGCCATCTTAAATTTGGAATTTTCAGATCTTTTAATGCCGCGACTACATCATTTCTAACACCTTTGGTATTTGGTATTTTTGAAGTGTCTCCAACAAAAAAACCACCATAAATAGATCTTCCCAAGTGTTCTGCAAAGTGACCATAAATATGTTTGTTTATTATTGGAGCTTTTTCATCATTTACTAAGGTGATGACTGTTGGTTTTTCTTTTTGGGCAAAAGTAATTTGGTTAAAAACAACAAAAAGAAATGCTATTAAAAATGTTTTTTTCATAATATGTTTACCTTTTAAAATTTAATTTTTATTCTTAGAGATATATTTCGAATATCGATAAATTGTTATTTAAGTGTTAATTATACATTTGTAAATGTAATTAAATAAAGGTGTTAAAAAAACACATTTCTCAAAATAAGTGTGAAAAATTTAAAAAATTATTCAAATAAAATACAATACTAAATAACCCTAAACTTTTTCTCATTTGAATTTTTCATCAATTCATTTTACAAAACTTTAAAAAATAACATCAAATACTACATAAGTGTAAAAATCACATTAACGATTATGAAACATAATACAGGAAAGTTATATATTTACCTAAAATTTATAATATGTTAAACAGCTATAGTTCTGCTGATAAGGTTTTACTGGCAGTAGATTGTATCATTTTTGGTTTTGATAATGAAGGATTAAAAATCCTTTTAATTAAAAGAGATTTTGAACCTGAGAAGGGAAAATGGTCCTTAATGGGGGGGTTTTTGAAAAGTGATGAAGTACTTGATAATGCTGCCATAAGAATTTTGAATACTTACACAGGTCTACACGATATCTACATGGAACAGCTCCATGCCTATAGCGAAATTGATCGTGATCCGGTAGACAGAACCATTTCTGTTTCCTATTATGCACTTATCAATATTGAAAACCATAATACGGAATTAATTAAAAATTATCATGCACAATGGTTTAGTGTAGCAGATGCTCCTAATCTTATTTTTGACCATAATGAAATGGTGAAACATGCTATTAAAAGATTGAGATACAGAACTTCCATAAAACCAATTGGTTTTGAATTATTACCCGAAAAATTTACCATGCGCCAATTGTTAGAATTATATGAGGCAATTTTAAGCAAGGAGTTAGATAAACGTAACTTTATCAGTAAAATCAATTCTCTTGAGATTTTAAATAAACTGGATGAAAAAGACATGCAGTCTTCCAGAAAAGGATCTTATCTCTACACTTTCAATAAAGAAAAATATGAAGAAAAGTTACTTAATGATTTTGTATTGAATTTGTAATCTGATGGATAGATTATTATAAAAAATAAAAACCTGATAGCACAATCTATCAGGTTTTTTCTTCAATTAAACTACTATAAAAAACCAAAAAAACTTACTTTATTAATTAAATCTTTTACCTAACACTATTAGTTATAGTCTGATATCTCAGCGATTTAATTCTTGCGAACAACAATTATATATTCATTTAAAATTAGAATAATATTTCTAAGAAATAAATAAGTGTGAAATTTACATTTGCAAATGTAACTAAATTAATTTCTCAAAAACAAATATTTAGTTGTTTTTTGAAGTATGAATAATAAAATAAGATTACTAAAGCGACTGGCGCATAATCAATGAGGATTTATTTTCAATTTGTACATTATTTCCTTTAAGTACCATCGCTGCCAAAATTTTTCCCATGGCTTCAAAATCGGTAGAGATTGTTGTAATTCCCTTTTCTACTACTTTTTTTAATGGCGTCTCATTGTACGAAATAATTCCAAAATCTAAACCTAATTTGAGATTACGGTTTCTTGCCTGTTCAATTACTCCAACCAGATCCCGGTCATTTGGAATCACATACAAGTCTCCTGTAGCGATTTCCTGATCGATAAATTCAGTTATGATTTCATGATCAAAATTATATTGCGTACAGAAATTTTCAAATCCGACTTTCATACCGAGCGGTTCTCTGAATCCTGGAAAAATCAAAATAAGTTTTTTATATTTCTCCAACCTTAATCTGCCTTTGAGCAAGCCTTCAAAAATATCTTTTTCATGATTTTGATAAATGGCAGGATATGATTTTAAGTTCGGATTCGTCTGATCTAAAATGATCACGTCGTTTACTGGTAGGGTTTTTATACTATCGACAATATCAGTTAAATTGGTAGGCATCAAAATATACTTGGTGTAATTTCCGTTGCTGTCGTGAATCAGTTTTTTAAATACAGGAACATTAAAATGGTGAAAGAAAATATCCACCTGAACGTTTTTTCCAATATTTTTCAAAAACGAATTGTAGATATCTTCCTTGAAAATATTCAATTCATCAAAAAGTAAAAAAATCTTCTGCTCAATACTGGTTTCAATGCTCTTAACATAATAGCCCTTGCCCGGTATAGCATAAATAATACCTCTTTTCTTAAGTTCATCATACGCTTGCAAAACCGTATCACGAGATAATGAAAATGCCAGACATACCTTATTTACAGAAGGCAGCCGGTCTCCTTTTACCAGTTTTTCTTCTTCAATTGCTTTTTCAACTGAGAGAATTATCTGCTTATATTTTGGTAAGCCAAGATTGTTTTGAATTGAGATGATGCTCATGAAATTAATTTTTGCCTGCAATATACAAAAACTGGTAGGTACTGGTATGCAAATGTAAAGAATGTTCCTATTTTTGGATTTCATTTTTGGCAAAAAAAACATGCAAATAAAACAGATACCTAACTTTATGAATCAATTTACTTCTAAATCATTTGGTTTCATGCCTGATAACGTAGAAATTATTTCTTATCAGTTATCAAATAAAAATGGCATGACTGTTCAAATTATCAATTATGGAGCAACAGTAACTTCTTTACAAATACCAGTTTCAACAGGTAAACTTGTTGATGTAGTTTTAGGCTTTGATTCATTAGAAGATTATTTGAAATCTTACGATCTGCCAAGTGCGCCTTATTTTGGAACAACCGTTGGCCGCTATGCCGGAAGAATCAGTCAGGGTATTTTTAAATTAAATGATCAGACATTTCACCTCAATACCAATAACAATGAAAATGCATTACATGGCGGAAATGTTGGATTTGGCGAAAAAGTATGGAGTGTTACCAATAGTACTCTGGGTAACAATCCGTCAATAACATTAGGGCTTGTAAGTGAAGATTTAGATGAAAATTATCCCGGTGAATTACATGTAGCTTTGACATACACCTTAACTGAGGAGAATGAATTAAAACTGGAATACAAAGCAACTTCAACTAAAGATACTATTATTAATCTCACACATCACAGTTATTTTAATCTTGACGGTAATGATGCTACAGTTCTGAATCAAAGTATGCGAATTGAATCTGATAAAATTCTGGAAAAGAACCCTTACAATATTCCAACAGGAAATTTTACTGATCTTGCTCATCATGATTTCGATTTTAGAAAATCCAAAAAATGTCCGGCATCAATTGATAATTCGTTTGTATTGGAGCCAACAAATAATGCTGTGGCGCAGTTATTCAGTTCAAAATATAATTTGCAGATGAGCGTTTTTACAAATCAGCCAAGCGTACATATATATGTAGGCGGAAATTGTTTTAATATTCTAAAAGGAAAAAACAGTGCTGATTATCATCCGTCAAGCGGAATTTGTTTTGAAACCCAAAATTTTCCGGATGCTCCCAATCACAGCCATTTTCCAAACGCTGTTTTAAGGAAAGGCGAAAAATACCATCAGAAAACTGTTTATAAATTTGAACATATAAATTGATATTTCACAGATACTTAAAAATTACAAAAACAATACTATTACATTATAAATAATGAATGAGATTTTAATACAAAATACCACTGCTTTTTTTGAGAAGTCTTTTGGATCAGCTCCTCAAAAAATTGTACTTTCTCCGGGAAGAATCAATATCATCGGCGAACATGTCGATTATAACGACGGTTATGTTTTACCAGCCGCAATTGACAAAATAATCTGTTTTGCCTTTGAGAAAAGCAATTCGAAAACATCCAAAATTATCGCTATCGATTTAGATGAAGAACTGGAAGTTGACCTGACTAAAAAAATCGAATTAAGCGAGATTGTCTGGACCAATTACATTTTGGGTGTGATCAAACAATTGCAGGATAACGGTTTTTCGTTCGAAGGATTCAACTGTGTTTTTAGCAGCAATATTCCGGTTGGTTCAGGGTTGTCTTCTTCTGCAGCTTTAGAATGCGGAATGATATTCGGAATCAGGGAACTTTTTGATTTAAAAATTGAAAAAGTGGATATCGCCTTATTAGGACAAAAAGCAGAACACTGGGTGGGTATTAATTGTGGAATTATGGATCAGTTTTCAAGCGTCCACGGGCTTGAAAACAAAGTAATCAAATTAGACTGTAATACGTTGGAATTTGAATATCATAATGCTGATTTCAAGGATTATTCACTGGTTTTATTTGACAGTAATGTAAAACATTCCCTATTTACATCTGAATACAACAACAGAAGATTAGAGTGTGAGGAAGGACTTTCGATCATCAAAAATCATTTTCCGGAAATCAAAACCTTCAGGGATTGTACTGAAGAACAGGTTTTGAGTCTTCAGGATAAAATGAGCGAAATTGTTTTTAAAAGAGTACATTTTGTAGTGAAGGAAATTCTTCGTGTATCTCAGGCCTGTGAAGCTTTAGACAAAGGAAATATCGAGCTTTTAGGACAATTGCTTTTTGATACCCATGACGGGTTATCAAAAGATTATGAAGTAAGCTGCGCTGAACTGGACTTTATAGTAGAACTGGCCAAAAAAGAAGAAGCCGTGATTGGTTCCAGATTAATGGGCGGCGGTTTTGGAGGCTGTGCAATAACACTAATTAAAAAAGGGAACGAAAACAGTGTTAAAGAAGAGTTTACCAAGCTTTATTTTGATACATTTGAAATTGATTTAAAAATTTATGATGTGAAAATCTCAAACGGAACATCACTTTATACTACAAATTAAGAATGAGAAATTTTGATATTAACGAAGATCCGCACAGGCGTTATAATCCATTAATAAATGAATGGGTTCTGGTTTCACCTCATCGTGCCAAACGTCCCTGGCAAGGTCAGAACGAAACTATTTCTACTGTAAAACTACCTAAATACGATGCAACCTGTTATTTATGCCCCGGAAATGTAAGAGCCAATGGAGTGAATAATCCGGATTATGAGCGTTCATTTGTTTTTGAAAATGATTTTGCCGCTATGAAACAGGATGAAATCATGTACGAAGACGACATTAAACTAACTTTTTTTAAGGCTCAGCCTGAAAGAGGAATCTCAAGGGTGGTTTGTTTTTCGCCAAGACACGATCTCACCTTGCCCGAAATGGAAATTGAAGGTATTGAAAACATTATTCGTACCTGGCAAAAAGAATATACTGATCTGGGAAATATCGACTATATCAACCACGTTCAGATTTTCGAAAATAAAGGAAGTGTAATGGGATGCAGCAATCCGCATCCTCATGGACAAATTTGGGCCCAGTCCTCACTGCCAACCCAAGTAGAGAAAACACAAAATAACTTAAAAAGTTATTTCACTAAAAACAGCCGCAATCTTTTACAGGATTATCTTAAAGCCGAATTAGTAAAAGAAGAACGTATTGTTATCGAAAACGAACATTTTGTGGCGCTAGTTCCGTTCTGGGCAATATGGCCTTACGAAACCATGATTGTCAGCAAAAGGCATATCACCAAAATAACAGATTTCACACCGGAAGAAATTACTTCGTATGCCGTTACCTTAAAACAGCTTACTACGAAATACGATAATCTTTTCAGCACCTCTTTCCCATATTCATCAGGAATTCATCAGGCTCCAACAGATGGTGAAGCACATGAAGAATGGCAATTTCACATGCATTTTTATCCGCCATTATTACGTTCGGCTACTGTAAAAAAATTCATGGTAGGTTACGAAATGATGGGCGAATCGCAGCGTGATATTACTCCTGAAAAAAGTGCGTCCATTTTAAGAGAACAATCGGATATACATTATAAAAATAAATAAACAGATGAAAATAGTCGTTACTGGCGGATTGGGATTCATAGGATCACATACTGTTGTAGAATTACAAAACGAAAATTTTGAAGTAATCGTAATCGATAATCTTTCTAATTCTTCCATTGAAGTTTTAGATGGAATTGAAAAAATCACAGGGAAGAAACCTCTTTTTGAACAAATTGATTTAAGAGATAAAAAAGCTGTTCAGGATTTCTTTAAAAAACATGCTGATGTTTCGGGAGTAATTCATTTTGCTGCATCTAAAGCTGTGGGAGAAAGTGTTCAGAATCCTTTGTTGTATTATGAAAATAATATTAGTGCACTAATATATGTCCTGCAGGAATTACAGGAAAAACCCGAAGCGAGTTTTATATTCAGTTCTTCCTGTACGGTTTACGGTCAGGCCGAAGTGATGCCAATTGCTGAAGCAACGCCTATTCAGCCAGCCATGTCTCCTTATGGAAACACCAAGCAGATTGGCGAGGAAATTATTACTGATGTGACTAAAATCAGTAATCTGAATGCGATTTTATTGCGTTATTTTAATCCAATTGGGGCTCATCCATCTAATGAAATTGGCGAATTGCCGCTAGGAGTTCCTCAAAACCTGGTACCATTTATCACTCAGACCGGTGTTGGTTTGCGAAAAGAGTTATCAGTTTACGGCAATGATTATCCAACTGTAGACGGTACCTGCGTTCGTGATTATATTCACGTTGTCGATCTGGCAAAAGCACATGTAATTGCCATGCAGAGATTAGTCAACAAAACAAATACAGACAAACTGGAGATTTTTAATTTAGGAACCGGAACCGGTAGTTCAGTATTGGAAGTGATTACTGCATTTGAAAAAGCAAGCGGTCAAAAACTGCCTTATAAAATTGTGGACAGAAGAGAGGGAGATGTTACGGAAGCCTATGCCAATACGGATAAAGCAAATAATGTACTGGGCTGGAAAACACAGTTGACACTTGATGATGCAATAGCCAGTGCCTGGAAATGGGAGCAAAAAATAAGACAATAAAAAATAAAATGTAGAAATGATGTCTTTTTGTTACAAATGTAAAAAACACATTTGTTTACATTGCTGATAATTATTTTTACTTTACTTTTGGTTTTCATTTTTATTAAAAAAGTAAGATAATAAAATGCATATCGCACTTTTATCCTGTTAAAAAAACAAAATAGTTAGTTTTCGAAAGTACAAAGCTATCTAACAGACATAAAAATATAATTTAAAACTATCAAAAATCACTTATATTAATTTAAAATATTACTAACCAATGAACTCGAACCTTGCTTTTGCAGATTATGCAGTATTTATTATTTATTTTCTCGTAGTATCCATTTACGGATATACGATTTATCGCAAACGCGAAAAAAACGAACACGATGCTAAAGCCTATTTCCTTGCAGAAGGAACACTAACATGGTGGGCTATCGGAGCTTCATTAATTGCTTCAAACATTTCAGCAGAACAATTTATCGGAATGAGTGGTGAGGGCTTTTTCCTTGGAATTGCGGTTGCCGCCTACGAATGGCTGGCTGCTGTTGCCTTAATTATTGTAGCCGTTTGGTTTATTCCCGTGTATCTTAAAAACAAGATTTACACCATGCCACAATTCTTAAAAACACGTTACAACGAATCCACTGCGTTAATTATGGCGGTTTTCTGGCTGTTTTTGTATGTTTTTGTAAACCTTACTTCTATTCTGTATTTAGGAGCCGTTGCAATTAACGGATTAGCAGGAGGAGAATATCTGCATGCGATTATGATTGGCTTGGCGGTTTTTGCTTTAATCATTTCTTTAGGAGGAATGAAAGTGGTTGCCTATACAGACGTAATTCAGGTAGCTGTTTTAATTATTGGAGGTTTGGTTACTACTTATATTGCTTTGACAGTTGTGTCGGATAGTTTTGGTTTCGGACATGATGCTATTGCCGGTTTCAATGTATTAATGGATAAGGCTCCTGAGCATTTCAAAATGATTATTGACAGACCTACTGCTAATTCTTCTCAGCTTGAAATTGATAAATACTTAACTTTCCCGGGACTAATGTCTTATTTAGCAGGTATCTGGATTATCAATCTTAACTATTGGGGATGTAACCAATACATCACACAAAGAGCTTTAGGTGCTGATTTGCAAACTGCCCGTAACGGTATTTTGTTTGCAGGATTCTTAAAATTATTAATGCCGCTTATCGTAATGTTGCCGGGTATTGCAGCTTATGTTTTATACCAAAACGGAGATTTGCCACAATTGATCGGTGGAAAAGACGGCGCTTATTCAGCGATGTTAACTTTCCTTCCAACAGGTTTAAAAGGATTATCAGTAGCCGCTTTAACTGCAGCTATAGTAGCATCATTAGCGGGTAAAGTAAACAGTATCTCTACTATTTATACATTAGACGTTCACAAAAAATACATCCAAAAAAGTGCCAGCGACAGACATCAGGTAAATATTGGACGATATGCAGTTTTTGCAGCAATGCTTTTGGCAGTATTATTTACATGGAATGACGTTCTTGGAATTGGTGGTGTTGGTGGATTTACTTATATCCAAAAATATACAGGTTTCATTAGTCCTGGTGTATTTGCCATGTTCTTCCTTGGTATGTTCTGGAAAAGAACAACGGGTACAGCTGCAATTGTAGGGGTAATTTCAGGTTTTCTATTATCTGTTTTATTCAATGAATTTGCTCCAGCATTATTCGGAAATGAAACTTTATTGTACACGGCCTGGCCTAACGGAAAAATTATAGATGGAATTCCAGTATACGAAATCCCTTTCCACATTTGTATGGGACTATCATTTGTTTTCACAATGCTTATTATGATTGCCATAAGTTTTGCAGGACCAAAAGTAAATCCAAAAGCATTCGAACTGGATAAATCAATGTTTAAATTGAAACCACAAACTACTGTACTAATTGTAATCACTTTATTGATTATAGCAGCATTGTACGCTAAGTTCTGGTAAAATATATTTTTTCAATTAACTTAAAAAGTCTGAAACTACACAATTTTAGTTTCAGACTTTTTTTTTGAAGCAAAAAGCAGTAATTAATATATAAATACAATCGAAAATTTATCCTCAGAAAAAATCATCAATGCTATTAAACAGTTTTACTACTGTGAGATACTTTAATTAATGAATGTGCTTTCTAAACAAATCAAATTCATAACTAAATATATCGAGTACCATTTCGTGGTTTAAAACTGGATAACACAAGTAAAAACCTTCATCTAATAATCTTTCCTTAAAGTCTGCAAGAAATGCACCGCAAATACTGATATTGGCAATAACTACAAATTTTGAATTGTCATTCGTTATTTTTATTGTGAAATATCCATACAGATTATCATTGTATTCTATCGATAAAATTTCGAAAATAAAATTCGTTAAGGCACCTTTTTTATCTGAGAAGTAACCTATATTTCCTAAACTTTCATTTTTTATTATTGCCATAATTACAGAATGATTTTTGGTTTATAACTTGATCATTAATCCTTATTTAGATTTTATACTTTCTTTTTTGTAAACATTTGTTCTTCAAAGATTAAATTTGAAAGTAATTTGCTTTCGGGATCTGATAATGGATTTAAACTTCAATTAAAATTCAATCAGAAGTAAAGTTTCTGCTCTCTGCTTTTTAACTAAAAATTTCTTTTCTACGCAATATAATTGTAGTTTCTTCGTGTAATCTTTTTTGATATAATTCAATGATTGCTTCTTCAATATCATTATTCGTATTCCTGCCATTAAAAACATGAGTAATGTAAGAATTGCTGAATGGAAGCCCTTTTTTATTCCATATCGCTTTCTCTGCCAAAAGTTTTTGAACCTCTTTTGAGTAGCCTCCTGTAAAGAGTTTCTTCATTTTATTTCTTTGTCCGGGTGTAATCATAGATAAGTTTTATTTGAATCATATAATTATTGTATTTTTACTACGTATTTACTACGAAGTAACTACTTCAAATATATATCATTTATTAATATATTGTATCATTTTTAATACAAAAATTTAAAAAAAATGCAGACAGAAGGCGAAAGATTACGCTATTATATTGAAAGTAAAGAAGTTAACCTTAGGCAGTTCTGTATAGAAAATGATATATTATACACCTCTTTACATCCAATTTTAACGAATTCGAGATCATTGGGGATGAATATTTTGAAAAAAATTATGCAGGTTTATCCTAATTTAAATATAAACTGGGTTTTAACCGGCATGGGTGATATAGAAATTACAGAAGATAAAAATAATATTTTGCGTGATCCAAATTCGGTTTATCAAAATTCAGATCCGGGATATGTAGCTTTCTTAAAATACTTTGATAAAGAAGCTACTACAGATAAAATTATTGCCCTAATCGAAAAGAAATTAGAGGATAAGAAAAAGAAATAAGCCTAAATTACAAAGCATTATTAAACCAATAATAATTTTATAAAAGTCTGAAACCAAATTCGTATGGTTCAGACTTTTTTTTTATGAAATAAGTTACCACTCTCCAAATAATCAATGGTTTTCTTTGATCACTTTGTAGTCTTTTCTTTTTATTGTAAACATATGTGTTTATTTTTTAGATATATTGTAAACTTATTAGTTTACAATATATCTATTTAGTATCCATATTTGTTTACTTAAATCATATTTAGTAGATAAATATGTTTACTTTTGTATGGAATTGTAATATAGAAAATTATGCGTAATCAAAAAAAACTGTTAATTGAGCAATTAGATAGAAAATTAAAAGCATTTCAAGGGACTGAAAAAGTAATTATACCAGAACATGGATGGATTTATAATATCAGGACCGCATTAAATATGACCCTTGAACAATTGGGTGTAAAACTAAACATGACAAAACAAGGGGTTAAAAAAATTGAAGAAAGAGAATCTGCCGGAGCAATATCAATAAAATCACTTAAAGAAATTGGTAATGCATTAGATATGAAATTTGTATATGGCTTTATTCCAAAGCATGGAACAATCGAAAATCTGGTTGATTCTAAAGCATTAGAACTTGCGAAGAAGATTGTTCTTAGGACTAGCAATAATATGAAATTAGAGAACCAGGGTAACAGTGATGAGCAAATAGATAAAGCTATAAAAGAATTGGCTAGTGAAATAAAAAGAGAAATGCGTAAATCATTATGGGATTAGAGTTTGTTTATGAAGATGGCCAAACACCATTGAGCGAAGAAGAAAAAGAAGGGATTTTGATAAAATCAATTACTACTCATGGAGAGCTAGATGAACATGAGCAATTAAATATTGAAGAGGCTATTGCATGGACAATGAGTTTAAAACTAAAAAAAAACCGAATACTAACAGAAGATTTTATAAAAACTTTACACAAGAAAATGCTTGGAAAAGTTTGGCGTTGGGCTGGCGAATTTAGGAGATCAGAAAAAAATATCGGTGTGAAATGGATAAATATTAGTATTGACTTACGGACATTATTAGGAGATACAGATTATTGGATTGAAAATAAGATATATCCTCCGGATGAAATAGCTATTAGGTTTAAACATAGACTGGTTAACATTCATTGCTTTCCAAATGGAAATGGAAGACACTCCAGAATCATGGCAGACATAATAATCGAATCTATTTTTGGTAAAGACATTTTTACCTGGAATCATTCGAATATGGTAAAGGCAAACGAAACAAGAGCCGAATACATCAGATCAATTAGAGAAGGAGACAAGGGAAACATTGAGCCTCTAATTAATTTTGCAAGAACATAATAGCATGTCTAATTTATTTTTTAGAGAAAAAATGCTTCCTTTAAATAAAAGAAAACTTAGTTTTTAAATTGATTCTGGTGTTTATTCTGTTTATACCTTTTTTATAACATATGTTACCATTCCCCAAATAATGAGCTGGTTTTCTTCGGTGACTTTTATGGGTTTATATTCTGAGTTTTCAGGCATAAGATACAGACAGTCTTTTTCGACCTGAATGCGTTTTACCGTAAATTCCCCATCAATAAAACAGATTGCAATCTTATTGTTTTGGGGTTCCAGGCTTCGGTCAACTACCAAAACGTCTTTATCGTTGATACCGGCATCAATCATAGAATTTCCTTTAACCCTGATATAAAAGGTAGCCAGCGGATTTTCGCTTAATTCCTTATTCAAATCGATGGTGTCTTCCATAAAATCAGCTGCCGGTGATGGAAAACCAGCTGAAACCCCTTCTTTTATATAATGATTCCTGACTTCGCTTTCAAAATCAGGCTTAAAAAACGTAAGCTTTTGTTCCTTTTTTATAGACATCGTATTTCAAGAAGTTTTTTATAATCGGTTGTATATTTAGGAGACAGATGATTCTGGTTCATGTTCCAGGTCAGCTCAGGATTTTGCGAAGCCAGTTTTACTTTTCTGTTCCCGATTTTTTGATTCAGCTTATCGATCACCTTCATTAATTCCAGATGTTTTGGGTTTTCTTCTTCAAATAATTGAAACTGCTTTTTATCTTCTTTAATTAATTCGGTTACCACAACACCCGCTTTTTTAAACTTGATTTCTTCATTTCCTTTGTGCAATTTCTTCAGCAGTTCTATAGCTGCATTTGAAATGGTCAAAGTCGAATTGCTTGCATAAGGCAGCGTTACTGCCATATTAAAATAATATTTGGATGATTTGATGGTATGTCTGTCAATCACCAGCATAACAATTATGGTATGACAGCAGGAATTTTGCTTTCGTAATTTTTCGGCACAAACCGAAGCAAAAGTAGCCACACGTTCGCGAAGCAAATCAAAATCGGAAATTTGCTTGGGAAAACTTCTGGTAGTCGCAATACTCTTTTTCTGTTCCGGCAGGGGTTCTAAATCCAAAACGGACTTCCCTTCCAGTTCGTATTTCAAACGAAGGCCGATAACTCCCATTTCTTTCTTAATCCAGGCTTCGTGTTGAGGCTGGATAAAATCAAGAGCAGTATGGATATTGCGGAGTTTAACCTTCTTCTTTGTACGATGACCAATTCCCCATACATCTTCAATTTTTGTCCATTTCAGGGCTTTGATGCGTTTTTCTTCCGTATCAATTACATAAATTCCTTTAGTTCTGGCCTGAAATTCCTTAGCAATTTTATTCGCTACTTTTGATAACGCTTTGGTTTCGGCAAAGCCAATGCAAACCGGAAGTCCAACCCATTTTTGAATACGGGATTTCATTTGGATTCCATAATCCTGATAATCTGAAACATTCAAACCATCAAAATTCAGAAAGGCTTCATCTATACTGTAAATCTCTACATTTGGAGTAAACTGACCTAAAATGGACATTACACGATTGCTCAAATCACCATAAAGTGGATAATTAGAAGAAAATAATTTTACCTCTTTTTCTTTTACCAGTTCCCTTATTTTGAAAGCAGGAGCACCCATTGGAACTCCAACCGCCTTAGCTTCATTGCTTCTGGAAATCACACAGCCGTCATTGTTAGATAATATCGCAACAGGTTTTCCGTTGAATTTCGGCTGAAAAACACGTTCGCAAGAAGCATAAAAATTATTACAATCGACTAAAGCATACATTTAGCAAAATTAAACAATAGTCAAATAGGAGTTCGATCAGGAAAGTTAAATTTTCCTTGAATTACTAAAATATAAATCCTGATTTCCCTTAAAAAAATCCTGATATCCCTTAAAAAATCCAGAAAAGTCAATGTATTAATTATCTTTCTCGGTTGATTTTATAACATTTATTTTTATATTTGCATTATTTTTATTTATTCTAAATAATCTAAAAACACAAACAAGTTCTCTATTATAAAACCTAATATAAAATTTATGAAAAAGAGTATTCTAATTTCTTTTGCTTTGGTTAGTGTATTATTGGTTAATGCACAGCAAAAAAATACACTTCTGGATCAGTCTTTTTGGAAAAATGTTCCAGATGTAACTGCAGTGAAAGCTGAAATTGCGAAAGGAAACAGTCCATCAGAACTAAATCCAATGTCATTTGATCCCGCTGTTATGGCTATCAATAATGACGCTCCTGTTGCAACTATAAAGTTTTTACTGGAACAAAAAGGGAATGAAGTTAGCAAATCAACCCATGATAATCGTATTTATCTCCATTGGGCAGCCAATAAAGGGAATGTAGAAATTGTGGAATATCTCATAAGTAAAAAATCGGATATCAATTTAGAAGACAGTCACGGATCTACTCCTATTGCAATGGCAGCCAATTCCGGTCAAAAAAATACTGCAGTTTATGATGCTTTTTTCAAAGCCGGTATCGACCCGAAGAAAAAATACAAGGACGGAACCAATCTTTTGCTGATGGCAATTGCTTCTGACAAAGATCTTACGTTAACCAACTATTTTGTTTCTAAAGGATTATCTCTTAAGGATACGGATGCTAATGGAAATACCGCATTTAATTATGTAGCCAAAACAGGCAATATCCCTTTATTGAAAACATTATTAGGAAAAGGCGTAAAACATACTGACAATGCGCTTATTTTTGCTGCCCAAGGTTCAAGAAGAGAATCAAACACGCTGGAAACTTATAAATATCTGGTAGAAGATTTAAAAATAAAACCGACAACCAGCAGCAAATCCGGTGAAACTGTATTGCACTTTCTGGCAACAAAACCAAACCAAACAGAAAATATCAACTATTTTTTATCGAAAGGTGTAGATAGCAACAAGGCAGATATTGAAGGAAATACAGCCTTAATAAATGCTGCTTCAGCAAAAGATATTACAGCAATTGAACTATTAATACCTATTACAAAAAACATTAATGCACAAAATAGTAAAGGAGAATCTGCATTAACAGCAGCGGTTAAAAACGGAACTCCGGAAGCAGTTGCACTTCTTTTAAATAAAGGTGCAGATGTAAACATTCTGGATAAAGAAGGAAACAATCTTGGTTATTATCTGGTACAATCTTACAGACCAGCCGGTCGTGGTCCGGAGTCGGCTAACGCTTCAAAACAGGATCCTTTTGCAGCAAAAACAAAATTGCTTCAGGACAAAGGATTAAATCTGGCTGCTCCACAAAAAGATGGCAGTACTTTATATCATGTGGCTGTAGTTAAAAACAATCTGGACTTGCTGAAAAAAATAGCTGATTTAAAAATAGATGTCAATGCTAAGAACAAAGATGGTTTAACAGCTTTACACAAAGCAGCAATGATTTCTAAAGATGATGCTATTATGAAATACCTGATTGCTATTGATGCTAAGAAAGATATTAGTACTGAGTTTGACGAAAGCGCTTATGCTTTGGCGAAAGAAAATGAGTCGCTGACCAAAAACAATGTCTCAGTTGAATTTTTAAAATAATCTAATAAATTGCTATTCAAATCTTAAATGATTGGAAGTGATTTCTCAATTACAATAATATAGTATCAAATGAAGTCAATAATAAAAATAAGTCTGGTAAGTGTACTAATGTGTCTTTTATCTTTTCAGGCAAATGCACAAAGCAGTAAATATAAATGTATGCTCCAAATGTCCAATTATATGGGAGAAGGTGCTTATGTGGTAGTATCTCTTGTTAACGCTAAAGGAGAATACGAAAAAACGCTTTACGTAATGGGAGATGACAAAAAATGGTACAACACACTTAAGGAGTGGTACAAATTTCATTCTAAAAAACCATCCAACATCAGTGCAAAAACAGGTGCTTCTGTAACCGGAGGAGACCGCAGCATCACCACATTAGAAATTGAAGATTCTAAAATCAACAAAGGATATAAATTACGTTTTGAAACAGCTGTTGAAGACCAGAAATACTATGTAAATGATATCGAGATACCTTTAACTACAGAAGGACTTGCTGCCAAAACAGAAGGCAAAGGATATATTCGATATGTACGATTAAATAAAATATAATTTTTAAACTTCCCTGCGAAAATCTGGAATCTATGTTAAACAGATTCCAGATTTTCGCAGATTTTTTTTAAGAAGTTTTAATAAAAAATCTTCAATGACTCTTTCTTTTTGGCGTTATTCTCATCTGGCTTTGGCCATTTTTTCGTCTTTATTTTTGATATTGGCATCGGTAACCGGAGTCATACTTGCTGTAGATGCGATTCAGGAAAAAACACCGCCTTACCGTGTAGAAAATTTTGGTGAAATAACCCTGGAAGAAACCTTACCAGCCTTAAGAAAAGTCTATCCTGAAATAACAGAACTAAGTGTTGACCATAATCAGTTTGTAACTCTTCAGGGTATTGATGAAGAAGGAGAAGACATTAATGCCTACATCGATCCCAGAACGGGAAAAATCATTGGCACACCTATAAAAAAAAGCGAATTCATCCAATGGGTTACGGCACTTCACCGTTCCTTATTTCTTAAAGAAACAGGACGTTTTTTTGTTGGATTAATTTCTTTTATCCTGGTATTAATTGCTATTTCGGGTTTTGCCTTAGTAGTCAACAGACAAAGAGGTTTACGTAATTTCTTTTCGAAGGTAATCAAGGAATATGTGGTTCAGTATTATCATGTCGTATTGGGAAGACTGGCCTTGATTCCTATCCTGATTATTGCGGTTTCGGGTACGTATTTATCATTGGAAAGGTTTAACTTTTTCATGGAAAAATCAAATTCCGAAAAAAGTGAAATTGCTGCAGCGGCTCCTGTTTCAAAAAATAAAATTTCTGTATTTAAAAGCACGCTTCTGGCTGATGTTCAAAAAATAGAATTTCCTTTTTCTGATGATCCGGAGGAATATTTCATCATCAAATTAAAAGACCGTGAAATCGAAGTTAATCAGGTTTCCGGTGCTGTTGAAAGTGAAGCTCTTTTTCCGATGACCACACTTTTGTCTGATTTAAGTCTTGATCTGCATACCGGACGTTCTAATATTTTTTGGGCTTTTGTACTTGGAATAGCTTCCCTGAATATTCTTTACTTTATTTATTCAGGTTTTGCGATGACCATTAAAAGAAGGTCAAGCCGAATCAAAAACAAATACAAAGCAGAGGAAAGCAAATTTATTTTATTGGTGGGATCAGAGAATGGAAGTTCGCTACGATTCGCCAATTCGATACACAAACAATTGCTTGCTGAAGGTCATAAGGCGTTTAACACACAACTAAATAATTATACTGTTTTTCCTAAAGCAGAACATGTCATTATTTTTACCTCAACACACGGATTAGGCGATCCGCCTTCGAATGCTGGTAAGTTCCTGTCACTTGTAAATAAAATTCCACAGAACCAAAATGTAAAATTTTCTGTCATTGGTTTTGGTTCTTACGCCTATCCTGATTTTTGTGCCTATGCCCGCGAAATTGATACTTTACTGGAAACCCAAAACTGGACAGAACGCTTTTTGGATTTACAAACCGTAAATGATAAATCTGCCGATGAATTTGTGAATTGGGTAAAATTATGGAGCCAGAAAACAGGAATTACACTTTCTACTACTCCATCGGTTTACAATCACGTTCCAAAAGGCCTGAAAAAAATGATGGTGCTTGATAAAACTGTAATTTCCGAGACCGATCAAACTTTTCTATTGACGCTTCGCACCAGTATGAGAGCCCCATTTGCTTCCGGAGATCTTCTGGCTGTTTATCCGGCGAACGACACAAAAGAACGTCTTTATTCTATCGGAAAAATCAAAGGAAACATCCAATTAGTGGTAAAATTGCATCCTTCCGGTTTAGGTTCCGGTTATTTGTATAATGTAGAGCCCGGATCGGTTATAAAAGCACGAATCATCAATAATAAGGCTTTCCATTTTCCAAAAAAAGCACCTGTTGTTGCCATGATTTCAAACGGAACTGGAATTGCTCCTTTTCTGGGAATGATTGAAGAAAACAAGAAAAAAACAGATATCCATTTGTATTGCGGCTTTCGCAAGGAAACCGAAACAACGTTAGGCTATAAAAAATTCGCAGCAGAAATGACTGAAAAAAAGCAATTGAAAAATTTCCAGCTAGCTTTTTCACGTGAAGAAAACCATTATTACGTAATGGATTTGATAAAACGAGATGCCGAATTTTTTGTCAATTTACTGAAACAAGGCGGAAGCATCATGATTTGTGGTTCACTTGCGATGCAGCAGGATGTAGAATCCGTTTTGGATTCACTTTGTCTGGAAAAAACAAATAGCAGCATTTCAGATTATAAAGCAAAAGGACAAGTCCTGACCGACTGTTATTAAACTTTAAAAAAATATGACTGTAAATAAAATCTTCACCCGAAAGTCATTTATACTTCTTTTTTTACTGATTGGCAGTTTTATAAGCAACAGCCAAACAGTAAGAAAAAGAACCACGCTGTTGATGGGCGGCCGTTTTGATATTACAATCGTTGCCAAAGATTCGTTATCCGCAGAAAAAAATATAGACATAGTTATCGGAGAAATTACAAGAATTGAAAATTTAATTTCTGACTGGAAATCCGATTCACAGGTGTCAGAGGTTAATCAAAATGCAGGTATCCAGCCCGTAAAAGTAGACAGGGAAGTTTTTGAATTAACGAAAAAAGCGATTCGTTTTTCTGAAATAACGAACGGTGCTTTCGATATCAGTTTTGCCGCAATGGACCGAATCTGGAAATTTGACGGATCAATGACTGCAATGCCTTCCGATGAGGCAATTAAAAAATCAGTTGAAAAAGTAGGATACAAAAACATTATTCTGGATAGCGTCCAATCTACCATTTTTCTGAAATTGAAAGGCATGAAAATCGGATTCGGTGCTTTAGGAGAAGGTTATGCTGCAGACAAATCCCGTGATTTAATGCTGTCAAAAGGTATACAATCCGGAATTGTTAATGCCTCCGGAGACATGATTGCCTGGGGAAAACAGCCTGACGGAAAAGCCTGGAATATTGGCATTACCAATCCGTTTAACACTGAAAAACTGGTGAGCATAGTTCAGATAAATAATGGTGCGGTAACCACTTCCGGCAGTTATGAAAAGTTTGTTGTTTTTAACGGCAAACGCTATTCTCACATCATTAATCCTGCTACAGGATATCCATCAACAGGCTTGTGCAGTGTTACCGTTTTTGGACCAAGTGCAGAAATGGCCAACGGATTCAGTACTTCCTTAATGGTTTTGGGTAAAAAAGAAGGACTTAAATTACTGGCCGAATATCCTGATTACAGCTGTTTGATGATTACAGACGATCAAAAAATAGTAAAGTCCAAAAACTTCCGAAAGAAAAAACGCCATACAGGTTTTTAATTTGTTAATAAAACTGAAAATATTTTTAGGATAATTCATCACAAAGAATAAAATTTTAAACTTACATTTGAACCCTAACCTAAAACCTTTTTTATGAAAAAAATAGTATCTGCATTGCTGCTTTTTACAGGAATTACTTTTGCTCAGGACATGAATGTCGTTAAGGGCAATTTTGATTTTATCAAGAACCAAAAAGAAATCAATATTGAATTTGATTATAGTGATTTCACTATGATGAAAGAAAACAAAACAGAAAAACAATATGTAGAAGAAAGAACTGCTGAGTTAAACGAAAAATACAAAGGAAACGGTAATATTTGGCAAAAGAAATGGTATTCTGCTAAAGAATTAATCTGGACGCCAAAATTTCTGGAATTGATAAATGTTGTCCTTCAAAAAGAAAAAAAAGAGCTTAATTTTCAGGAAGGTTTAAATACTCCTTATACTTTGATTGTAAAAACTACCTGGTTATATCCAGGTTGGGATGCCGGAATTATGAAACAGCCTGCTAAAGTTTCAACCAATTTAAAATTTGTTGAAACAGCTAATAAATCGAATGTTTTATTAGAAATTACGAGTGAAGAAGCTCCCGGAGACCAATGGGGAAGCAATTTTAGTAATGAGTCCAGAATTGGGGAGGGATATGCTAAAACAGCAAAATCCCTTGCTAAGCTGATTGCCAAAAAAGCCTACAAATAATATTAAGAACAAAGCCCTAACTATTAGGGCTTTGTTCTTTTTGCATATTGAGCAGATACGCCATGTTTTTGATTACATGATCATGTTTTTTGACAAAAGGATTGTCTTCATTCCAGACATAACCAGCCAGGACAGAGCATATTTTTTCCTTTACATCTAAATTTTCGGGTTGATGAAAGAATAAAGTCTGAAGATTTCCGGTGTACCATTCTTTCACGTAAGTGGTAAAAACAGCAATTCCGCGTTTCATGTAGCCTGTAAATTCGGTTTCCCAGTCCACTTCAATTCCTTTCGATTCTTTAAGATATAATTTTGCTGCCAGCATTCCGGATTCAGTAGCAAAAGCAACTCCTGATGAAAAAACCGGATCTAAAAATTCTGAGCTGTTTCCAGTTAAGGCAAAACCATCACCATACATTCTTTTTACCGCTCTTGAATAATTCTCAAGCTTTACCGGTTCAAATAAAAACTCAGTTCCTTTAAACCTTTTAATATAATAATCAGATTGCTGAATTGCATTTCGCAAAGCCTCGGCATTATCTTTATTTTCTGATAATGAATTGATAAAATCCGTTGGTCCGACAACTCCTAAACTTGTATTCCCATTCGAAAACGGAATTACCCATAACCAGACTTCGGTTTCCAGAATATCAAATGAAATCTGCGTTCCTTCCTCGCCTTCCGGTCTGTTGATATCTTTTACGTGTGTAAAAATAGAAGAATGAGGATCTAGTTTTGATGGCGTATCCAGATCCAAAAGTCTTGGAAGAACACGTCCGTATCCGCTGGAATCGATAATAAATTTAGCATGAATTTCTTTTAAATTTCCATCTTTATCTTTTACAATCGTTTTGGAATTTTTCCCATCAAAAGAAACTTCTAAAACCTCTGATTCAAATTCCAGGTCTATCCCTTTTCTGATAATTTCCTGCGCCATGGTGTTATCAAAATCCGCTCTTGGTACCTGCCATGTCCAGTCCCAGCCTTCGCCAAATTTCTGGCTGAAATCAAAAACACAAATTTCTTCACCTCTGATGAATCGGGCGCCTAATTTTTTTTCAAAATTCATAGCATCGAGACTCTCGAAAAGTTCTGCTTCCGCAAAATGATCCATTACTCGCGGAATAAGGCTTTCGCCCACAACAAGTCTTGGAAATTTTGTTTTCTCGACCACTTTTATCTTTACATTATTTTTATGAAGATAGGACGCCGAGACGCATCCAGATGGTCCTGCGCCTATGATTAATACATCTACAAACTCCTGTGTCATAATAGAAATGTTATGATTTATTTAACTTACATTTGCCTCCATCAAAATAACTACATTTATTTTGATAAATAAAATTAAATTAGCACAATCAAAACCAGTTTAATGAGTACAATTAATGAATATTTAAGTCTAGCAGAATTTGAGTCTATTATCTTTGGAAATAACAAAGTTGTCATCAGCGATTTAGTGCTTAATCGTGTAACTGAAAGCTTTAATTTTCTAAAGGAATTTTCAGGAAATAAAATAATTTACGGTGTCAACACTGGTTTTGGACCAATGGCCCAATATAAAATCAAAGAATCCGATCAGATTCAACTGCAATATAATTTAATCCGCAGCCACTCTTCAGGAACAGGAAAACCTTTGAGCCCTATTTGTGCAAAAGCAGCTATTTTAGCGCGTTTAAATTCATTATCATTAGGAAATTCAGGTATTCATTCCTCTGTAATTTACTTAATGGCAGAATTGATCAATAGAGACATTACGCCTTTAATTTTTGAACATGGGGGTGTTGGGGCAAGTGGAGATTTAGTACAATTAGCGCATTTAGCCTTAGTTTTAATTGGCGAAGGTGAAGTTTTTTACAAAGGAGACAGGAGACCAACTTCTGAAGTTTTTGAAATTGAACGTTTACAGCCTATTCAGGTAGAAATCAGGGAAGGTCTGGCGTTGATCAACGGGACATCGGTAATGACCGGAATTGGAGTTGTAAATGTGCATCATGCCAATAAATTATTAGACTGGTCATTAAAAGCATCTTGTGCCATCAACGAATTGGTTCAGGCCTATGACGATCATTTTTCTGAAGAACTGAACCAAACCAAACGACATAAAGGGCAGCAGGAAGTTGCCTTAAGAATGAGACAAAATTTATCTGACAGTACCTTAATTCGTAAAAGAGAAGACCATCTATACTCCGGAGAAAATACCGAAGAAATTTTCAAGGAAAAAGTTCAGGAATATTATTCATTGCGTTGTGTTCCTCAAATTTTGGGACCGGTTTTAGAAACGATTAATAACGTAGCTTCTATATTGGAAGACGAATTCAATTCGGCAAATGACAACCCTATCATCGACGTAAAAAACAAACATGTTTATCATGGAGGAAATTTCCACGGAGATTATATTTCACTTGAAATGGATAAACTGAAAATAGTAATCACCAAATTAACAATGCTGGCAGAACGTCAATTGAATTATTTACTAAATTCAAAAATCAACGAGCTCCTGCCTCCGTTTGTCAATTTAGGAACTTTAGGATTTAATTTCGGAATGCAGGGTGTTCAGTTTACTGCAACCTCAACCACTGCCGAAAGTCAAATGTTGTCCAATCCAATGTACGTACATAGTATTCCGAACAACAATGACAATCAGGATATTGTAAGTATGGGAACAAATGCTGCCGTTATTACTTCAAAAGTAATCGAAAATGCCTTTGAAGTTCTGGCTATAGAAATGATTACCATCGTTCAGGCAATTGATTATTTAGGTCAGAAAGACAAAATTTCATCAGTAACCAGAAAATGGTATGATGATGTAAGAACAATAATTCCTGTGTTTAAGGAAGATCAGGTGATGTATCCTTTTGTTCAAAAAGTAAAAGATCATTTGATCAACAATTAAGATTGTATTTCCATTATTAATATTGAACCTTAAAAATTATGAAAAAACCACTTATTTTTTTGCTGTCATTCTTTATTCAATTTGTTAATAGTCAGGAACTGGCACTAGTAAAAAAGAATTCTAAAATTGGATATATCTCCAAAGACGGATCATTTAAAATAGAGCCCCAGTACAAATCTGCAAGAAGTTTTTCTGAAGGATTGGCCGCTGTGGAAAAAGATGGAAAATGGGGATTTATCGATACTAAAGGAAACTGGGTAATTCCAGCTGATTTTAAAGGTGTAAAAGATTTTAACAGTGGAATTGCCATTGTACAAAAAGAGAAAGACTGGGTTTACATCAATACAAAAGGAGAAATTCAGAAAGCTCCCGCATCAGAAAAATTATTTGATTTTAATGACGGAGTTGCCTTTTTCAGACAAAACAATAAGGTGGGACTGATCAATTCAAAAATGACTGTTGTTTTAGAACCAAAATACGATCAGATCAAGCATTTTGAAAATGGTTTTGCCAGAGTTGAAAACAATAAAAAATGGGGAATTATTAATACCTCAGGTAAAGAACTGGTAGAACCTGTTTATGATGAAATAGGTAATTATTTTAAAAATACCACCTGGGCAAGAAAAGAAAAAACTTTCGGGATTGTAAGTGCCGGAAAATTTATTCCGGTTGATGGTGCCGAAAAAATATGGGACTTTGAAAATCAGGATTTGACTTATGCTAAAAAGAACGGTAAAATCGGATTCATTGACCTAAAAGGAAACTGGACCATTCTTCCTATTTATGATAAAGCAAAGGCTTTTTATAAAAACCTGGCTCCGGTTTGTGTTGGATCCAAATGGGGTTACATCAATCCAAAAGCAGATTTTATTATACCGCCAACTTACAGTGACGCAGAAGTTTTTGGTTCGAATGGACTGGCTCCTGTAAAAGAAAAAAACTGGGGGTTTATCAATGAAGCAGGAAAACTGGTAATTCCAACTCAATACGGCATTACTTCAAACGGATTTGTCATTGCCTTATTTGTGCAACAGGACAAAGGTTTTATAGATGGTCTTGCAAGAGTGAAAAACGAAGGAAAATGGGGATTTCTGAAACCTGATGGAACCGTATTAGGGAATCAATGGTTTGAAAATGCTGAACTATTTTCCCAATCAGCAGAAAGAAATATCGTAAAAGAAGCAGCTCCTGAGAAACCTGAAGCAAAAACAGAAACTAAAGGTACAAAAGCTGCTGTAAAAACGATAAAAAAACCAGCTGCAAAAAAGAAATGATCTTATCTCAACGAGTAAAAAATAGATTTAAATGAAATGTGTATTAGTAACGGGTGGTTCAAGAGGAATTGGAAGTGCTGTTTGCAAAAAACTGGCCGTTGAAACCAGTTACCATATTCTGATTAATTACCATTCCAATAAAACTGCAGCCGAAGAGACGCTTCAGGAGGTACAAAAATTAGGAGGAACCGGAGAAATTTTAGGTTTTGATGTTTCTAATTTTGAACAAGTACAAAGTGTTCTAACACAATGGCAGGAAGCGAATCCGGAAGCCATTGTAGAGGCTATCGTAAACAATGCCGGAATTACAAAAGACGGTCTTTTTATGTGGATGTCTCCCGAAGACTGGAACGGTGTTGTGAATACGAGTCTGAATGGTTTTTTTAATGTGACGCAGTTTTTCATTCAGAAAATGTTACGCAATAAATATGGCCGGATTGTAAATATGGTTTCTGTTTCCGGAGTCAAAGGAACAGCAGGTCAAACCAATTATTCCGCTGCAAAAGGAGCTATTGTTGCCGCTACAAAAGCACTGGCTCAGGAAGTCGCAAAACGAAATATTACGGTGAACGCTGTTGCACCCGGATTTATCAGAACAGATATGACCAGCCAGTTAGACGAAAAGGAATTATTAAAGCTAATTCCGGTAAATCGTTTTGGTGAAGCGGAAGAAGTTGCAGATTTGGTAAGCTTTTTGATTTCAAAAAAATCGAGCTATATTACTGGTGAAATCATCAATATAAACGGTGGAATATATTCTTAAAAATTACTTTAAAAGAAGATGAACAGGAGAGTTGTAATTACTGGAATGGGAATTTATTCCTGCATCGGAACTTCACTTGAAGAAGTTAAGGATTCCTTGTATAAAGGAAAATCCGGTATTCAGTTTGATGCTGAAAGAAAAGAATTTGGTTTCCAGTCTGCCTTGACAGGAATTGTTCCGAAACCGGATTTAAAAAATTTACTGACCCGCAGACAGCGCATGAGTATTGGTGAAGAAACCGAGTATGCTTATATGGCTACCATCGAAGCACTGAAAAATGCCAATATTGATGATGTTTTTTTCGACAATCGCGAAGTTGGAATCATGTATGGAAACGACAGTGTTTCCAAAGCGATTATTGATGCAACTGATATTGTTCGGGAGAAAAAAGACACTGCCTTAATTGGTTCAGGCGCTATTTTTAAATCGATGAATTCTACGGTTACGATGAATTTATCCACAATTTTTAAACTTCGTGGCATCAATTTGACCATAAGTGCAGCCTGTGCAAGCGGCTCACATTCTATAGGACTGGCTTATTTTTTAATAAAAAGCGGTTTTCAGGATATTATTATTACCGGAGGAGCACAGGAAATCAACAAATTTGCCATGAGCAGTTTTGATGGCCTGGGTGTTTTTTCCAATAGGGAAAATGACCCTGAAAAGGCATCAAGACCTTTTGATGCTGACCGCGACGGACTGATTCCGAGTGGCGGTGGTGCTACTTTAATTCTCGAAAGCTACGAATCTGCCATTGCAAGAGGAGCCCATATTATTGCTGAAGTTTCAGGCTACGGATTTTCATCTAATGGAGGTCATATTTCGACTCCAAATGTTGAAGGTCCTTCAATTGCCATGCAACGGGCACTCGACGATGCTCAGTTAAAAGCTACAGATATCGAATATATCAATGCCCATGCCACCTCAACTCCTGTGGGAGATGGCAATGAAGCCAAAGCTATTTTTGAAGTTTTTGGAGAAAAAAATCCGTACGTGAGTTCAACAAAATCAATGACAGGCCACGAATGCTGGATGGCCGGAGCAAGCGAAGTCATTTATTCGATCCTCATGATGCAAAACGATTTTATTGCTCCCAACATTAATTTGGAAAATCCCGATGAAGATGCTGCTAAATTAAATTTGGTCAAAAGTACTATAAACAAAAAATTTGATATATTTTTGTCCAATTCTTTCGGGTTCGGAGGAACCAATTCTGCATTGGTAGTAAAAAAGTTTAAATTAGACAATGAATAAAGAAGAGATTATAACAAGAATTAATGGTTTTTTGGTTGATGAATTTGAAGTTGACAATGATGACATTGAACCGGATGCTAATTTAAAAGATACACTTGGACTGGACAGCCTTGACTATGTTGACCTTGTCGTTTCTATCGAAGCTAATTTTGGCGTGAAACTAGTTGAAGTTGATTTTGTCGGAATTGCTACTTTCCAGAATTTCTATGACCTTATAGAAACCAAAATAAAAGCCAAAACTGCTTAATGAGTCAATGGGACGGCAAATCAAAAGGGACAGTTTTAGGGTATAGAATATTTGTTTTTTTGATTCAAAAAGCGGGTATAAAAGCAGCTTATGTTCTGCTTTATTTTGTGGCTTCTTACTATTTCCTGTTCCTCAAAAAAAGCAATAAAGCCATTTTTTATTACTTTAAGGAAAGGCTCAACTATTCTTATTTCAAATCAAAAAAAATGGTATTCAAAAGTTACTATACTTTTGGTCAGACCATTATTGACAAAATTTCGATTTCAGCCGGAATGCGAAACAAATTCACTTATGAATTTGATGGAATTGAGATACTGAAAAATTTGCTGGCCGAAAAAAAAGGCGGTGTTTTGATTAGTGCACACGTTGGTAATTTTGAAATAGCCGAACATTTTTTAGGCGACATTAATATTGATTTCAGTATTAATCTGGTCACTACAGATCTGGAACATTCTGCCATTAAGCATTATCTTGAAAGCCTCGCTCATCAACCAAGTGTAAAATTTATCATCATTAAAGATGATCTTTCACATATTTTTGAAATTAATGCCGCTCTGGCAAATAATGAATTGGTTTGTTTTACCGGCGACCGTTATTTTGAAGGCACAAAATCCCTTTCTGAAAAAATACTGGGCAAAGAAGCTCACTTTCCGGCAGGCCCGTTTTTAATTGCTTCCCGATTAAAAGTTCCGGTTGTTTTTGTCTATGTCATGAAAGAACCTAATTTACATTATCACTTATATGCCAGAGAAGCGGTTGTAAAACATCGCGATGAAAAAGGCCTTTTAAAAGAATATGTAGAAAGTGTTGAAACTATTCTGCAAAAATATCCTTTGCAATGGTTCAATTATTTCAATTTTTGGAATAATAACTAAAGTATAATCCCAATTAAAATAAAGTAGCCGTTCTTTTCATACTTTAGTAAACAGAAAATAAAATATGGAAGAATTCGATTCGGTTATCATAGGTTCAGGTGTTGGCGGTTTGGCAACTGCTATTTGTCTGGCAAGAGCAGGGCAAAAAGTTTTGGTTCTTGAACAGCATTATGTTCCCGGAGGCTGGAGTCACAGCTTTACCCTAAACGGACAGCGCTTTAGTCCTGGTGTGCATTATGTAGGGCTTTTGGACGAAGGCGATCCTACAAATGAATTGTATCGCGGTTTGGGCATTGCCAATGATCTGGTCTTTTTTAGAATGAACAAAAACGCTTATGAGCACTGCCACATTGGTGAAAAAACTTTTGATTTGCCTGCCGGAATTGAAAACTTAAAAAACACACTTTCTGATCATTTTCCTGAAGAAGAAAAAAATATTCACGAGTATCTTTCCTTAGTTCAAAAAGTAAACGAAGAATTACAGCTGATTCCAAAATTAAAAGGGCTTTGGCAAAAATTAACCGTTCCGTTCAGGACCAAGCATTTTGGGAAATTTGCTTTATTTCCATTAAAAAAAGTAATTGGCTGGCACATCAAAAACCCGATGTTGAAAGCTGTTTTAAATATTCAGTGCGGCGATCATGGGCTTTCTCCAAACCGAGCCTGTTTTCCGGTGCATTGTTCAGTGATGGGACATTATTTTAATGGTGGTTATTATCCTATGGGAGGTGGCGGCGGAATTGTCAAAGCCATGACAAACGGAATAAAAAAACATGGCGGAGAAGTTCGTGTACAGCAAAATGTTCAAAAAATTATTATCGAAAATAAAAAAGCAATCGGCGTTGAATTGGAAAACGGACAGCAGATTTTTGCTAAAAATATTATTTCAAATGCTGATCCTACTACAACTTATCTCAAATTAATTGGCAAGGAAAATATCAGCAATTCACTTCTTAAAAAGTTGCAGAAAACAAAATATTCGGTTACCTCGCTTATTTTATTTCTGACACTTGATATGGATGTGACACAAAATGGAATTGATTCCGGAAATTTCTGGCTGATGAAAGATGAAAATGACGATGCCAATTTTGAACATTTAATGGGTGACAACATAACTTCAGGAGATTCATTTCCGGCTGTGTTCATGAGTTGCACAACATTAAAAGATCCTCCAAGTTTTAACGGAAGATATCATAATTTCGAAATTGTAACGTATGTCAATTATGAACATATTCCTGATTTTTCAGATAACGAAGACTATCACAGTCCCGAATATGAAACTTTCAAAGAAAAGATCATTAATAAATTACTGAATAACGTGGAAAAAGTGATTCCGAATGCCAAAAATCATATTTTTCAGGCCGAATTAGGAACTCCAAAAACCAATCAGTTTTATATTAATTCAACCAATGGAAATGTTTACGGAACAGAGAAAACACTGAATCAGGTTGGTCCTTTTTCATTTAAAAATAAAACCGAAATTGAAAATTTATATCTCTGTGGAGCCTGTACTTTATCTCATGGCGTAACCGGAGCGACTTATTCCGGAATTGCGGCTGCAGCGGCTATATTAAATTGTAGTTCAGATGATTTACTGATAACCGATCCGGATCAGAAAATACGAATTTATGATGCAGAAGATGCCTCAACCTGGCCGGAATGGGTGCATACCAAACGGACAGACAAAATACGCAAATTTGTTTAAAAAAAATACTTATTTTTGTTGCCTACCTAAGCCAAAACCTAAATGAAAAATGTTCTTGTCATTTACTATACACAATCCGGACAGCTTGGATCGATTGCAAAGAATATTGCAAAACCTTTCCTGAATTCTGAAGAGATAAAAGTAAGTTTTCACGAAATTAAGCTGGAGAAGCCATTTCCTTTTCCGTGGAATAAAGAAGCTTTCTTTGATGCTTTTCCGGAATCATTTCTTCAAATTCCTACCGAATTAAAACCGGTACCGCAGGAGATTTTAGACACAAAATATGATTTGATATTATTTCATTATCAGGTTTGGTATTTATCGCCTTCTATTCCTATAAATTCATTTTTGAAAAGTGAAGAAGGAAAAAAAATAGTAAATAATACACCTGTGATTACCATAAGCGGTTCTCGTAATATGTGGATCATGGCGCAGGAAAAAATTAAAGCACTGCTAAAAGAAGCCAATGCCCAACTGGTAGGAAATGTAGCTTTGGTAGATCGTGTTGGAAACTTAATTAGTGTTATTACCATTGTGGAGTGGATGTTCACAGGTGTAAAGAAAAAATATCTGGGCATTTTTCCATTACCGGGTGTTTCAGAAAAAGATATTCAGGAATCTGATCAATTCGGAGAAATAATGCTTTCAGAATTCAATCAAAATAATTTTACGGAATTACAGTCCAAATTGGTAGCCAATGGCGCAGTAAAAATTAGTCCGTATTTGGTAACTGTTGATAAAACGGCCAATAAAATTTTCAACAAATGGTCCACTTTGATTTACAAAAAGCACAAAAAAAGAAAACAACTTCTTAAAGTATTTTACGTTTATTTATTCCTGGCGATATGGTTAATCTCGCCAATAGTGTATATATTGCACCTGATTACTTACCCATTTAAATTAAAATCCATAAAAAAACAAACTCAGTATTATCAGGGAGTTTAGAAATTAGATTATGTTTGAAGTATATATTACAAAAGCCGCAAAATATTTGCCTAATGAAGCTGTTTCAAATGATGAAATGGAAGATTATTTGGGACTTATTAATGATACCGCTTCAAAAGCAAGACGTATTATTTTGCGCAACAATAAAATTACAAGCCGTTATTATGCGGTTGATAAAACTGGAAAAAGCACCCACAATAATGCCGAATTGACGCATAATGCAATTGTGCAGTTATTTGATGAAAACTTCACTCCGAAGGATTTGGAAGTCCTTTCATGCGGCACCTCAACACCTGATGTTTTCCTCCCTTCTCATGCCGCAATGGTTCACGGTTTACTAAAAAACAAATCGGTCGAATTAAACTCTTCAACAGGAGTTTGCTGTGCCGGAATGAATTCCTTAAAATTTGGTTTTCTTTCGATAAGATCAGGAAATTCAAAAAATGCTATTTGTACCGGATCTGAAAAAGTTTCTACCTGGCTGAATGCCCAGATGTACAACCATGAAGCTGCCAATTTAAAAAGTCTGGAAGAACAGCCTATTATCGCTTTCAAAAAAGATTTTTTACGCTGGATGCTTTCTGACGGTGCCGGAGCTTTTTTGCTAGAAAACAAACCAAAAGGACCGATTTCCTTAAAAATAGAATGGATGGAAGCATTCTCCTACGCATTCGAACTGGAAACCTGCATGTACGCCGGAGGTGATAAGTTAGAGAATGGAGAAATTAAATCCTGGAGCGACTATGCCCCGGAACACTGGCTCCATGAATCGGTTTTTGCCATTAAACAAGACGTAAAACTGCTGGATGAATTTATACTTGCCAAAGGAGCAGAAAGTATGAGTGATGCCATGTCTAAAAATAATATTAAACCGGAACATATCGATTATTTCATTCCTCATGTTTCTTCGAACTTTTTTGTGGAAGGATTAAAAAAAGGGCTTACTGAAAAAAGAATCGGAATGGCTGATGAAAAATGGTTTATGAATCTTTCAAGAGTTGGAAATGTTGGCTCTGCTTCTATTTATCTGGCTCTGGAAGAATTAATGAATTCAGGAAATCTAAAAAAAGGGGATCGCATTCTTTTATCTGTTCCGGAAAGCGGAAGATTTTCTTTTGCGTATGCGTATTTAACTGTCTGCTAAATGGAAATGATTTTGCCTTTGGAAAAAGTAGCTGTAGAAAATTTATTGCCACAAAAGTTTCCTTTTGTTATGGTAGATACTCTGTATTCATTTACTGCAGCCTCATTGGTTTCGGGATTACAGATTCAAAGCAATAACATTTTTTTTGAAAATGGCACTTTTCTGGAAGCGGGATTAATTGAGCATATGGCACAATCCGTAGCTTTGCATACCGGCTATGATTTTTTTTTAAGAAATGAAATTGCACCAACAGGCTACATCGGTTCCATTAAGGATATAGAGATTAAAAAACTGCCTAAAATTAATGATACGATTCAGTCAACAGTAACTATTTTACAGGAATTTGCCGGAATCACATTAGTAAATATTGTCACAACATTAAATAATGAAGAAATTGCAAACGGACAAATGAAAACCGTTTTAGCGCAATAATGCCAAATTATGAATACTGCTGTCGATATACAAAATTACTTACCACACCGCGCACCAATGCTGATGGTGGATTTAATTTTGGATATTGATACCAATTTTGTAGAAACCATTTTTTTGATAAAAGAAGGCAATATTTTTGTTGAAAATGATGTTTTTATTGAAGCGGGATTAATCGAAAATACTGCACAGACCTGTTCTTCAATCGTAGGGAAAAAATATTTTTTTGATGAAGACGGAACAGAAAATGAAAATGTGAATGTTATTGGTTTTATCAGTGCATTAAAAAATTTAAAAATATACGCGTTGCCAAAAGTGGGTGATTCCATTATTACAAAAGCAACCCTGGTTTCTAAATTTGCAGGAGACGATTATACATTATGTACCATGAGCTGCGAAAGCTTACTGGGCGATAAAATACTTTTAGAATGCGAAATTAATTTGTTCATTCAAAAAACAATTTCGGCTGTATCCTAATTCAATCGAAAACAAAACTGTCATGGAAAAAGAAAAAGTACCACAGGATAAAAGCAATTTAACTAAAAATAATGTCAAGGAGCTTTTGTATGCAACTGATGAAAATGGTGAATATACTACGACTTTAAGCACTGGCTGGGAACCAAAAACAATAGCACTTTCTAATTCTATTGATGAAATAAACGAACGGATTGCCGAAGCAAAACAACAAGTGCTGAACGGAGAAGTAAGCCCGGTTTGTTATTATATGGAACTCAATAAAATGGATCTGACCATTTTGGCAAGTTATGTGGGCCTGTGGAAATGGCGCGTAAAAAGACATTTCAAACCAGCCGTTTTTGCCAAATTAAGCACCGCCCTTCTACAAAAATATGCCGACGCTTTTGAAATTTCAATAGCCGAATTAAAAAACATCAAAACAGATTAATGGAAACGAAATTCACCCATCATCAATCTGCTCATTGCGAAAATGGAGTGGCTTCGAACCTGCTAAAAAACAGCGGACTCAATATAAGCGAACCGATGATTTTTGGAATTGGTTCCGGACTTTTATTCGTGTATCTGCCTTTTATAAAAGTAAATCATGCTCCGGCAATCAGTTACAGGACTTTGCCTGGCCAGATTTTCAATAAAGTGGCAAGCCGTTTAAATTTAAAAATCAAAAGACAAAAATTCTCTTCTGTAAGCGATGCCAACAAAGCTTTAGAACAAAATTTAAAAAATAATATCCCAACGGGATTGCAAGTGGGGGTTTACAACCTGAGTTATTTTCCGGATGAGTACCGCTTTCATTTCAATGCCCACAATTTGGTTGTTTACGGCAAAACCGAAACAGATTATCTGATCAGCGATCCGGTAATGGAAACTGTTACTACTTTAACCCACACGGAACTGGACAAAGTGCGTTTTGCCAAGGGAGCTTTTGCCCCAAAAGGCCAGATGTATTATCCGATTCATATTCCTTCAGAAATCGATTTAAAAAGCGCCATTATCAAAGGAATCAAAAGCACCTGCCGCGATATGCTGGCACCAATGCCGATTGTTGGTGTTCGCGGAATTAAATTTGTATCCGGGAGAATCCGAAAATGGCCTGTGAAACATGGTGTACGAAAGGCCAATCATTACCTGGCACAAATGGTTCGCATGCAGGAAGAAATTGGTACAGGAGGCGGTGGTTTCCGTTTTATTTATGCTGCGTTTTTACAGGAGGCTTCGGTTATTCTAGGAAATGAGGAATTGAAAAATCTTTCAAAAGAGATGACTCAGATTGGTGATTCATGGCGTGATTTCGCTGTTGAAGCTTCCCGTATTTACAAAAACAGAAGTGCCAAAGAAGATGCTTACAACGCTATTGCAGATCAGCTTTTGGATATTGCCAACAGAGAAGAAATCTTTTTCAAAAAATTAAAAAAAGCCATTAGCTAATATATTTTGCAACCCATTATAAAAATAGAATCCCTTTCGAAAAAGTACAAAGATGCCGATCAGTATTCTTTGAACGACGTTTCGCTGGAGATAAATGAAGGAGAGATTTTTGGTTTGCTCGGCCCAAACGGTGCCGGAAAAACAACATTGATTTCCATGCTCTGCGGATTGGTAAAACCAACTTCGGGACATTTTACTATCGATGGTCTGAATTATAGCAGCCATTCATCGAAAATAAAAAAGATAATAGGTGTGGTTCCTCAGGAATATGCTTTGTATCCAACACTGACAGCTCGCGAAAATCTTCATTATTTTGGAAGTATGTATGGCTTAAAAAGTTCGGAGCTGAAAGAAAAAGTTATCGAGACTTTAGATCTTTTGGGATTATTGAAATTTGCCGATAAACGCATAGAAACCTTTTCGGGCGGAATGAAACGAAGAATCAATCTGATTGCCGGAATTCTGCACAATCCGAAAGTTTTGTTTTTGGATGAACCAACGGTTGGTGTTGATGTACAGTCTAAAAATGCCATCATAGACTATTTGAAAGTACTGAACCAAAAAGGAACAACCATCATTTACACGTCGCATCATTTGGCGGAAGCCGAAGATTTCTGCACCAATATTGCTATTTTAGACCGCGGCCGAATTTATGCTAAAGGAACACCTTCAGCCTTAATTGAAACTACAAAAGATGCCCAAAATCTGGAAGATGTTTTTATTTCATTAACCGGTAAAGACTTGCGTGATGATATATAAAATCTGGATGTCGGTTATTAAAGAATTTTTGCTGCTTAAACGCGATTTAGGCGGATTAATAATTCTGTTTGTTATGCCATTGGTATTGGTCATCACGGTAACTTTAATTCAGGACAGTACTTTTAAAACAGTCACCGATTCTAAAATTCCTATTTTACTGGTTGATAACGACAAAGGCTCGGTTTCGAAAACTGTTTTTGAAAATCTGGAAAAAAGCAATTTGTTTAGCGTGGTGACGCAAATTGACAATCAAACCATTACTGAAGATGTTGCCAGAGAAAATGTGTATAAAGGAAAATTTCAACTGGCTATTGTAATTCCGAAAGATTTAAGTACTGATTTACAAGCCAAAGTCGATCAAAATGTTGAAAAAATCGTCAGCAGTTTAGGTTTGACAGACAGCGTTGCGCAACAGGAAAACAAGGTTATAAAAGAAAAAGAAGTCAAACTTTATTTTGATCCGGCGGTTCAGATGAGTTTCAAAAATGCGGTCATGAGTTCTATCGACAAAATGATTTCACAGATTGAAACCAAATCGATTTACACTACATTTCAAAATCAGTTAGGAGAAGGAAATACCAGTTTTGAACATAAAAGTTTCATTTCTTTCAAAGAGATAATTCCAAAGATTAATAATAAGGAAGTGCTGCCGAATTCTGTGCAGCATAATGTTCCGGCCTGGACACTTTTTGCGATATTTTTTATCGTGATTCCGTTATCAATTAATATTGTAAAAGAAAAAACACAAGGAACTTTTGTTCGATTGAGAACCAATCCCGTTTCCAGCCTGATTGTCTTTATTGGAAAAACAGCTACCTACTCAATCATTTGTATGATTCAGTTTTATATGATGGTTGCTGTGGCAATCTTTTTATTTCCGCATATTGGTTTGCCGCCTTTAAATATCGAAGGTCATTTATTTTTAATGAGTATTGTGGCACTGTTTTCTGGTTTCGCTGCTATCGGATTCGGAATTTTATTAGGCACCATAGCCAGCACTCAGGAACAATCAGCTCCTTTTGGTGCAACCAGTGTTATTATTTTGGCCGCTATTGGCGGTGTATGGGTTCCTGTTTTTGCGATGCCGAAAATTATGCAGTTCATTGCTAAATCTTCCCCAATGAATTGGGGTCTTGAAGCTTTTTATGACGTTTTATTGCGCAACGTTTCTTTCCTTGAAATTATCCCAAAAATAAGTTTGTTATTTTTGTTCTTTATAATCACCACTTCCATTGCCTTATTGTATGACAAAAAGAAAAGAACAGTATAACGAAGCCACTGCCCTAACTGTTTCACATGAAATCAGAATTCGTTTTAACGAAACTGACCCGCTTGGAATTGTGTGGCACGGCAATTATATCACCTATTTTGAAGATGGACGTGAAGCCTTTGGACGCCAGCACGGACTGACCTATTTAGATATTGGAAACACGGGTTATACCACGCCCATTGTAAAATCAAAATGCGAACATAAACTGTCTTTGCGTTATGGCGATGTTGTAACAATTGAAACAACTGTTGTGGATACGCCCGCAGCCAAGATGATTTACCGTTTTAAGATAATTGATGCAAAAGGAGAAGTAGCCTGCACAGGAGAAACCGTTCAGGTATTTTTAGATGCAGCAGGAAATTTAATGCTGACAAATCCTCCTTTTTATGAGGAATGGAAACGAAAAGTGGGATTGCTGAAGTAAAACACGAATTTCACGAATTAGCACAAATAAAAATCTGCTGGATCTGCGTGCAAAAAAATTAAACACATAGAATCATAGAATTTAAAAAAGAATCAAATAAAATCTAGATTTTACACATAGCTATGTTTATTTAAACAAATGAAATGCCTTTTTCAAGTAAACAAAGACTATGTTTCTATGTGTTAAAACAAACATACCTACAAGGTTTTCAAAACCTTGCAGGAGAGAAAACGAAAATATAAATGATTAGAGAAGTATATATAAATCAAACTAATTGTATCACCCCTTTAGGTTTCGATGTTGCATCCAACATCGAAGCGATTTTGCGTGGTGATTCCGGAATTCAATTGCATCAGGATATTGCTGCGATGCCGAGTCCGTTTTATGCTTCTGTAATTGCTGATGAAAAAATAAACAGTGCTTTTGAAAAAATCAGCACTGACACCAAATGTTCCCGTTTAGAGAAAATGATGATTTTAGCTTTAGAACCGATTATCAAAAATTCAGGACTTGATTTGAATTCGAAAACGGCTTTTATACTTTCGACTACCAAAGGAAATGTTACGGCTTTAAAAGATGCTTCAGAAACGAGTTTTCAAAACGCACATTTAAATGTTTTAGCTCAAAATGTTTCCGGTTTCTTCGGTTTTCAAACAACGCCAATTGTAGTTTCAAATGCTTGTGTTTCCGGAATTTTAGCAATTTCAGTTGCCAAGAGAATGATTCAATCGGAGCTTTACGACAATATTTTTGTCGTTGCGGGTGACGAAGTTTCCGAATTTGTTTTGTCCGGATTTAATGCTTTTCAGGCGATGAGCGATCTGCCTTGTAAACCGTATTCCAAAAACAGAACCGGTGTAAGTTTGGGCGAAGCAACCGCAGCAGTTTTAATTTCGGCGGAAGCTAAAAACGCCAAAATAAAAGTGATTGGAGACAGTTCGATAAACGACGCCAATCATATTTCCGGACCATCAAGAACAGGTGAAGGTTTGTTTAGAAGTATTCAGAATGCGATGAAAGAAGCGAAAGTCAATTCCAATCAAATCGATTATATTTCAGCACACGGAACGGCAACTCCTTTCAACGACGAAATGGAAGCGATTGCATTCAGTCGTTTGGATTTGCAAAATGTTCCGGTCAATAGTTTAAAAGGGTTTTATGGGCATACATTAGGCGCTTCGGGATTATTGGAAACAGTAATCGCAATTGAATCGGCCAATCAAAATCAACTTTTTGAATCGAAAGGTTTTGATGAAATCGGCGTAAGCGAAAGGATTAATGTTATTGATAAAAATGAAGAAGCGAATATTGAGTATTTTTTGAAAACGGCTTCTGGGTTTGGGGGTTGTAATACGGCTGTGATTTTTGAAAAGATGAAATAAATTTGAACTGTTCGGAAATTCGAATAGTTCAAAATAAAATCCAACTTGCAAGAAAATCTTGAAAGTTCGATATGATTAAAATTCATAGAATTTATGAGCAATGAAATTGAAAGTTTAAAAAAATATATTGAAAATAATCTTGATGAAAGTGGTAGTATTTGGGAATTATTGATAAGTCCTGATATTATAGATTTAATTAGTAATTTAAATCAAACAGACAGTGAAAAATTTTCAATTGAAATCTTAAATTGGAATGAGAATGTTCTTTATCGTTTAGCTGATGAAATTCTTTTTAGCAAAAATGAATATATCGATAAAGACTATCTCTTTTGTTCTATATATTTAAGAACTCATGATAAAGAGAATCTAGATTATTTATCACAGTATTTATTTAATTGTTACAATGGTCTAAATTTTGAGAAAATCCCTTTAGACTTCTTTTTACAACTGAAAGAAAAAGTGAAGAATTTTTACATTATAAGAAATGGAGAAGAAAATATTCAAGATATCATTAGACCATTAAATGATATTATTAATAAAAAAATGAAGAATATTTAAGATCACTGATTCAGTTTAAATTTTATACTACTTAAAATAAAATGACTCAAAACAAAACCTACATACAATCCTACATCACCATCCAAAACAACGAAATTGTTTTGAACGGAACTTCTGTATTCAAAACTGAACCCACCAATTTTACAGATTTCTCCAAACAGGCTTATCGTAATTTTGAAATCCAATATCCAAAGTTTTTCAAAATGGATGCTTTGAGCAAACTGGCTTTTTTAGGTTCAGAATTGCTTTTGAGTCCGATTACTTCAACTGAAGAAGAAAATAATATTGCTTTGGTTTTGGCCAATAAATCTTCGAGTTTAGATACAGATGTAAAATATCAGGAATCGATTTCAGACAAGGAAAACTATTTTCCGAGTCCGGCGGTTTTCGTTTACACGCTGCCCAATATTTGCCTCGGTGAAATAAGTATCCGCCATCAGCTGAAAAGTGAAAATTCTTTCTTTATATTTGATGCCTTCAACACGGATTTTATGTCGAATTATTCCAATATTCTTCTGAATACGGATAAAGCAGATATGGTTTTATGCGGCTGGGTAGAATTTTTTAATGACAATTATAAAGCTTTTCTCTGCACGATAAGCAAAGAAGAAAACGTAAAATATACAAACGAGACTATCAATACATTATACAATAAATAATCATGGAAGCATTAAAAGCAGAATTAAAAAACAAAATCATTACAACCTTAAACCTTGAAGATATCGCAGTTGAAGATATTGCTGATGACGATGCTTTATTTGGAGACGGATTGGGTTTAGACTCGATTGATGCATTGGAGCTGATTGTGATTTTGGATAAAGATTACGGAATAAAATTAGTAGATCCGAAAGAAGGAAAAACCATTTTCCAGTCTATCGAAACAATGGCAGCTTATATTAGCGCTAACAGAACTAAATAATTTTAGATTTTAGAATTCAGATTTTAGATTCCAATAGGAAACCTAAAATCTAACATGTTTTAAAATCCGTCAACTTTGTCAAAGTTTGAAACTTTGACAAAGTTCTAAGAATCTACAATCTAAAATCATAAATCTAAAATTAGATGAAAGGTGTCGCAATAACCGGAATGGGAATTATCTCTTCGATTGGAAATTCAGTCGAAGAAAATTATATTTCGTTAATCGAAAATAAAATCGGGATTTCACGTATTACCAATATTTCGACCGTTCATGAGGATGTGATTAAAGTGGGCGAAATCAAAAAAACCAATGATGATCTTATTGCTGAATTGGAATTAAACAGTGATAATGCTTTTTCTAGAACTGCTATGATTGGTACTATTGCTGCAAAACAAGCTGTTGAAAATGCCGGAATCACCTCAATAAATGAGTTTAGGACCGGACTTATTTCTGCCACAAGTGTTGGTGGAATGGATATGACCGAAAAATATTATTACGAATATTTCGAAAAACCGGAATTGGTTAAATATATTGCCTGTCATGATGGCGGCGATGTTGCCGAAAAAATTGCCGAAGAATTGGGTTTAAAAGGAATGGTTACTACAATCAGCACCGCTTGTTCTTCTGCGGCAAATGCGATAATGCTGGGTGCGCGATTGATCAAAACCGGAAAATTGGATCGTGTTATCGTTGGCGGAACAGATGCTCTGGCAAAATTTACCATCAATGGATTTAAGACTTTAATGATTTTATCCGATGAATATAACCAACCTTTTGACAATAACAGAAAAGGATTAAACCTGGGTGAAGCGGCGGCTTATCTGGTTTTGGAATCAGAGGAAATTGTTGCCAGGCAGAATAAAAAAGTATTGGCCAGAGTTTCAGGTTACGGAAATGCCAATGATGCTTTCCACCAGACTGCCTCTTCAGAAAATGGTGACGGCGCTTATCTGGCGATGAAAAAAGCTTTTGAAGTTTCGGGTTTAAAACCTTCTGAAATTGATTACATCAACGTTCACGGAACTGCAACTCCAAACAATGATTTATCGGAAGGAAGAGCTTTACTTCGCATTTATGAAAATGAAACTGTTCCGGATTTCAGTTCTACAAAACCTTTTACAGGTCACACTTTAGCAGCGGCGGCGGCCATTGAAGCAGTTTACAGTGTTTTGGCGATTCAGAATAATGTGGTTTATCCGAATTTGAATTTTAAAAATCCAATGGAAGAATTTGATCTGCAACCACAGACTTCCTTAAAAAATAAAAACATCGAACATGTTTTATCCAACTCTTTTGGATTTGGAGGAAATTGTTCAACCCTTATATTTTCAAAAAGCTAATGATAAAAAAAACATATATAAATGGAGTAGGCTGTATTTCGACTCAAAAAACATTTAATACTGTTTTTTTGGAAGAAGCTGTTGTCAATCATGACGAAAATGTACTGGCAATAGTTCCGCCGGCATACAAAGAATATATTGCTCCTGCTGCAAGCCGACGAATGGCAAAAGGCGTAAAAAACGGAATCGTAGCTTCGGCCCTTGCAATGAAAGATGCTGGTGTTGAAAACATTGATGCGATCATTACCGGAACCGGTTTAGGATGCATTGAAGATTCTGAAAAATTCCTGAAAAGCATTTTGGATAATAAGGAAGAGTTTTTGACTCCTACTTCTTTTATCCAGTCCACACATAATACGGTTGGCGCCCAGATTGCGCTTACATTACAATGCAAAGGTTATAATTTTACGTATGTTAATGGTGCTGTATCTTTTGAATCTGCACTTATAGATGCCAAAATGCAGATTGAAGAAGAGGAAGTACAATCAGTTTTAGTGGGCGGCGTTGATGAAAACGGTGAATACACTACTGCTCTTTTCAAATTAAATGGCCGTATCAAAGCAGATCATACAGCTCCTTATGATGTTTTAACTTCAACTACAAGTGGTGCTGTTTATGGAGAAGGTGCCAGTTTTTTTATTTTGGAAAATGAACGAAAAGACAATACATATGCTGAAATTTTAGATATTGCTATTATCAATACTTTTGAAGAAAACGAAATTGAAGCTGAAATTACCTTTTTTTTAAAGTCAAATAATCTGGAAATTTCAGATATCGATGCTTTGGTTTTAGGTTTTGACGGAAATGCTGATTTTGAAAATTATTACAGAAATCTGGCTGAAAATGCTTTTGCCCAAACTCCTGTTTTATATTACAAACATTTGTGCGGCGAATACGATACAGCTTCTGCTTTTGCTTTTTGGATGGCAGCTAAAATTTTAAAAACACAGGAAATTCCAGAAATCGTAAAAGTAAATTCGGTTGCAAAAACATCTTACAAAACCATTTTATTATACAATCAATTAAACGGAAAAAACCATAGTTTTACATTGCTGTCAAAATGATAACGCATAAAAACATATCGCTGTTCTTTATCTTTTTATTACTTTCTCTAAATATTCTGAATCTTTATATAACGATAAATTTTCTGTGGTTTTTAGTCCTAATTATAATCTGGCTTGGAATAAATGCCATTGGATCGGCACGGATTTCGTCTAATTATCATGTAAAAGCATACTGCAGCAATCCATCCGAAAATCAAAAAAAAATAGCCATCACTTTTGATGACGGCCCGAGTGAATTTACTTTAGAAGTTCTGGATCTTTTGAAAAGACATAATGCAAAAGCTACTTTTTTCTGCATAGGCAAAAATGTGGAGAAGTATCCAACAATCGTAAAAAAAATTATTGAAGAAGGTCATTTGCTGGGAAATCATTCCTATTTTCATTCGAAGTTTTTTGATTTTTATAATGCGAAAAAAATAATTGAGGAAATTCAAAAAACAGATGAACTTCTGGAAAAATATACTTTCAAGAAAATAAACTTTTTTCGTCCACCGTACGGAGTCACAACGCCTTCAATAAGAAGAGCTTTAAAAATTACAGGACATAAAGTAATTGGCTGGAATATTCGTTCGCTTGACGGAGGAACAAAAAATCAAAATTTAATTTTCAATCGACTTGTAAAACGTGTTTCTCCCGGTGGAATCGTACTTTTACACGATACGGCACCGCACTCTGTTTTGGTCTTGGAACAGTTTTTGCAATTTCTGCAACAAAACAATTATAAAATCGTTTCCATAGAGGAACTTTTGAAACTTAAAGCTTATGAAAACTAAAATATATTTATTCCTTTCCGCAGTTTTCCTCTCGGGAAATTTGTTTGCCCAGGAACAAAAAATGACGGCTGCAGAAATCACTGCTTTCAAACAGGATGTCAATGTGGTAGCCAAAAAAATAAAAACCCTAAGTACTGATTTTGTGCAATACAAGCATATGGATTTCTTGTCGAAAGATATTGAAACTTCAGGGAAAATGGTTTTTAAGGAACCTGCCCTTCTTCAGTGGCAATATAAAAAACCATACAATTACAGCATTACTTTTAAAAACGGAAAAATCCTGATCAATGACGAAGGAAAGAAAAGTGCGGTTGATATTGGCAACAGTAAAATATTTGCCCGTATCAATAAATTAATTGTGGGAAGCGTGAGCGGTAATATGTTTGATGACAAAGAATTTACAATTTCGTATTTTAAATTAAAAGGGCAGAATCTGGCGAAATTTATCCCGAAAGATGCGGCACTGAAAAAATACATCAAACAAATTGAACTGACTTTTGATAAAGAAGAAGCTACGGTTGTTCAGGTCAAGTTGTTGGAATCATCTGAAGATTATACCCGAATTGTACTTAAAAACAAAGTGATCAAT